>Ga0209381_1000087_pt1 | contig 265337 bp, 265 predicted proteins | sample DewCreD2012metaG_FD_184111 | JGI IMG/M metagenome (GOLD analysis project Ga0209381, IMG submission 184111) | Hot spring sediment bacterial and archeal communities from British Columbia, Canada, to study Microbial Dark Matter (Phase II) - Dewar... ...
TCTCGAAGTCGAGCAGTTTCATGGCAAAACACCCAACAGCATCCGTCAAGAACTGTTCGCGGTGGTCATCATGTCCGTCATTGCCCGAACCCTCATGGTCATCACCTCAAATCTGGAGGGTCCCAAGGGTGCTGAATTTCAGTTCAAAAATGCCATCATGACTCTGGCAGCGGAAGCCGCCGTGCTCGTGCCTGATGATCCCCAAAGGGCGGTCAAGATATTTACCGAGATCCTTTATGGGATCTCTCGCATAAGATACTACCGGCCAAAATCTGTGAGGCCCTCTCAGCCCCGCGTCACCAAACGGCCCCCAAACAAATGGTGCTCAAACAGAAGGGAGAAACTTAACAATGCTTAAGTCAACAGCATTGAGAGGGAGAGACCGGTGTTCTGGTCCAGGATCTGAACCCGAAAAGATCACATAACAGCAATGAATGTCATGGAAATGATGAGGAACCAAAGTAAAATGAAGCAATAAATTTCGGTTTCCAACTCCGCCAAAAAAGGCAAAAAAAGGCTCCACACCAGGAGGAAAAGAAAAAAAGCTTCCTTCATTTTGATCTTTCCCCCGACATGTTCCATTTTCAACTGGAGCTTCCCCATCTAGCAAGGCCCCCAAACCTGCCACAGGCCAAGCCGGGGGTTGTGTGGGAAAAAGGCTCGTTTCTCCCCTCGCGAAAGAGCCGGTCGACAGACTGGACGATTCCGTTGGTGAGAATCGACCGTTATTCGAGTAAATCTCATTAGAAAGCCCTCACTTTTGGACCTGAAAACCCTTTTCACGACTTTCTTGGACCACATTGTCCCTTTTGGGTGTCCACTCACTAATTGATAACCTGGGAAAACCGTCGCGGCGTTTTTGGTGGTGGTGCGTCCGAAGGAATGGGCCGTTGCGGCCGAGCGATTCCCGCGCACGGAAGGAATCTCAGCGGGATCTTTCGACGCTGAAACGGCGGCTTTCCGTGTAGCTCGCTAGGCCCATTGGGGGGTTGACATCTTTTGTTTCGCTTTGTGGTAGTCCCAACGGGATTCGAACCCGTGTCTCTGGCGTGAGAGGCCAGTATCCTAGGCCACTAGACGATGGGACCAAAAAAAATGGCTGGGGGACTAGGATTCGAACCTAGGCTAGCGGATCCAGAGTCCGCCGTCCTGCCGCTAGACGATCCCCCAACAAAGCGCCGTGAAAATAATGGATTCCCCCCGCCAAGTCAAGGCCCAAACGAGCTTTCGACAGATGAAGACGGGAAGGCGATGCCGAAGGCCAGCTCCCGAAAAACCTGCGGGAGCGTGTTTGACAATGGCCTCATGGGTGCGTGTCTGAAAATGCCTTTGGGAGGTCCTCGGCAAAAAATGGGTGAAGGCGTGGTGCGAGGTTGCGGCTGAAGCCGCTTCCGCAAAATGCGGTATCCTTGCGACAGCCCTATGTGACGGCTTGCGTGCGGGGCGGTTGCCCCGAAGGGGCGAAACATCACAGCCCGGGGCGTAGCCCCGGGTCGGGGCGTCCGTCAAAATAAAATTTTAAGCCCCGAAGGGGCGAAACTCATTGCTTAAGGATGTCCCCCATCGCATGGGGATAGCTCATCGGGGGTTGAGTTACGCCCCTCCAGGGCTTAAGAGTTGGTGAAGGTGGGGCTGATTTGCCCATCCCAGGCCTACGCCCTGGGCTGACATCCTGCGCCCCTTCGGGGCGTGGGGGGGCCGTCCCAAGGCTACGCTTAGGGCTGACATCCTTTGGCGAAAGGATAAAAAATGCACTTTCGGACAGGCTCAGGGCTTCCTTAGGCTTCCTTGTGGCGACGTGGAACAAGGCGCCATGAGCGGTCGCGGCGAAAGCCGTGCCCACAGGTTCCATGCTCGGACAAGTTTCCAACTTCCCACGCCCGCAAAGTAGTCCACGCGCGCCGGTCTGGCGTCGGACGGGGTAGGAAAACGCCACCCCTTGACCGCCTCCTCGATGCAGCGGCGCAGCCCTTCATGGCCAAGATCTTTCGAAATCCATTTCGCTCGGCTGACCGATTGGATTCGGTGCCGCGCCCATGGCCCTCGGCCTGCAGGAGCCTGTCCGATAATGCCTTGGGGGAGGTCCTCCGCAAAAAAATGGGTGAAGGCGTGGTGCAGGGTCGCGGCTGAAGCCGCTCCTACAACATGTGTTCTCGGACAGGCTCCTGAAGAGATCTCTTCTGCGCCATCATATGCATCAAGGCCGCATGCTGGCAAAATTTTCACGAACGCCTTCATTTTTTGAAGATTGATCACGCAGCGTAGCGAACCACCTCCAGTTCCGTTCCAATCCCGGCGTTTTCGAGGATCTCATCGACATCTTTGAGAGCGGCATCGACGTTCATTCAGCGACTGCTCAATATGTTTCATGCGCTGCGAGGGCGATTTTTCGTCCTGTCCGAAACCGCGACGAGATGGCGCAACGGAATTAAGGCTGTGCGCGGACCCGAAAATCCGATAGAATGCAAAACACAGCGCGTCGGCCTCGGTGGTCGGGCGCTCACTTTGCGCACAGGGGATGAGCTTTGTATCAGCAGTTGTTTACGGAAGAGCCCGGACAGTTCGACGTGGGGATCTTCCGTCTTCGGATGGAGGAGCTTCTGCCACCCGAAGACGAGAAAAACGCCCTCTTTTTCCGGGCGTTGGATTTCGCCGAGAAGCTCCATGCGGGGCAGGTCCGTAAATCGGGCTCGCCCTACATCAGCCACCCGTGCGCCGTGGCCCACATTCTGGCCAAGGAGATGGGCATCCGCGACCCGGAAATCCTTGCAGCGGCCATTCTCCACGACGTCATCGAGGACGTGCCGGCCGTCGATTACGAACTCATCCAACAGCGCTTCGGCACGGCGGTGGCGGACCTGGTGGACGGCTGCACCAAGATGACCCGCCTGCACCTGGATCGGGCCGTTCTCAAGGACCTCACCCACAGCAAGATTCTCCAGACGGCGAGCCAACGCCTGGGCGTGCTCATCGTCAAACTGGCCGATCGGCTTCACAACCTGCGCACGCTTCACTACCTGCCCAAGCCCAAGCAGCAGCGCATCGCCCAAGAAACCGTGGAAATCTACGCCCCCCTGGCGGCCAAGCTCAACATCTTTCCCCTCAAGCGGGAACTCTACCACCTGGCCCTTTCCTACCTCTACCCCAAGAAAAGCAAGAAGATCCTCAACGCCTTGCGGTCCCTTTACGCCCACCCCCATGTGTCCGAGATCACGGAGCGGCTCAGGGAGGCTTTCGCCCGAAAGGGCATGGAGGTTCAGATCCGCAGCCGAGTCAAGGGCCTCGGCACTTATTACGATGCCTCCAAAGGGACGCTCCGACTGAACAACGCGGATAACCGGGTGGACTTCACGGTGGTGCTTCCCTCTGACGACGTGGACGCGTGTTATTGCGCCCTGGGTGTGGTCAATACCACCCTGGCGCCGGTCCCGCGAAGCCTTCGGGATTTTATCGCCAATCCTAAAAACAACGGCTACATGAGCCTGCACACGCGGATTCACTACAAGGGGGAAAATTACCTGGTCAAGGTGCGGACAGCCGCCATGGACGCCTGGGCGACCCACGGGGTGCTCAGTCAATGGAACAACCCCGAAAGGATCACCGACGCGTACCTCAAGGAAGTGAGCGAATTTCTGCGCAGCGTCGGCGAATACGGCGGGCCGCCGCCTCAACGCCGAAACCTCATTCAGCTATCGGAAGCCGAAGAGGTGACCGTTTACACCCCGCATGGGGACGCACACACTTTTCCCATCGGCAGCATCGTGTTGGACTTCGCCTTCAAGATCCACTCGGATCTCGGCAACCACTGCATGGGGGCCGTGGTGGGCGGCCGGCGCGTGCCGCCAACCTACCGGCTCAAGGACGGCGATACGGTGCGGGTGATCAAGGCCGAGACGGCCGTCCCCTTCGATCCCGACCTGGAACGTCTGTGCATGACCCCCAAGGCCCGTAACGCCATCGCCCGGGAAATCGCCCGCCGCCGGCGCAACTGCGCCTACCGGGTCGGTCGCGACATTCTCCTTCAGGAACTGGGGCACCACGGAATTTCCCAAGAAGCTCTGGAAGGGGAAGAGGTGCCGCTCATCCTGGAAGTGCTCAACGTCAAGTCCTTGGAAGACCTTTTCGTCCTCATCGGCCAGGATCTCCTCTCTCCCCACGCTTTCCTGTACTACCTGCAGGACGTGCCGAAAAAGCCCGTGCCCAGAGGCCGTATCCGCCCTCCCGAGGACGAAGCCCACCAGCGCCACGTGCTTACCGTGGAGGAATTGGATCCCGCGGTCCATAAGTTCGCCGGCTGCTGCCATCCCTATCCCGGGGAAAGCCGGCTTCTGGCCACCCTGAGTGAACGCGGGATCACTTTTCACCGGGCCCGGTGCAGCGATGTGATGGAACGGCACGAGCTGCCCCCGCACAAGCTCCTGGATGTGATCTGGGCGGAAGACCGGCCGTGGTCCAGCCCCATCGCCATGTGGCTCAAGGTGTTTTCGTCGGAAAAGCAGGCCTTGCTGCCCCTTTTGGGGACCATTCCGCCGGGGATCGAAGTGCGCACCCTGGAAGGGCGCTTTCGAAAAGACACCCTGCAGTGGGCGTCTTTCCAGGTGGTCTTGGGCGGTTATGAGGAAGCCCGCCGACTCTTTCGGTGCTTTCCGCCAGGGGCCGTCCTCGTGGAAAAATACGGGGCCCTCAACGCCGCCGTGGACCTTGGGGAATGATTCAGTGCAGGGATCGGTTGCTGTGGGTTTCCTTGAAAATCTTTCGAGCCACGGCATGAAGGTCCGCTTTCTTCATGCCCGCCACTTCCACAAGAAGGAACTGGATCCAGGCCCCGCAGCAAAAGCTCAGTAAGCTGTGCGGGTTCTTGAAGACCTCCTCTTCCAGTTTGCCCTCCTCGTAGGCCCGCGCAATGAGGTCCATCAAGGCACAGAAAAGCTCCCCTTCCCCGTATCGACGGACGGCGTTTCGATAGATGGCGGCCAGTTCGGGATTCCTTTGCAGAATCGTCGCACTGAAACGACATGCCTCGACCAACGTCATAGATTCCATCGGGGGATTGCGACCTCCTTGTCTCTTGGCTCGTTCTTGATTTTTCGCCGGCTTCGTTTATGGTGTATAGCAAATTTTTTGCGAGGCTGAAAAGGTTCGTGCGGATTTTACTTAGCTCTCGGGAAAGGAGCTCACAGCATGTTGGAACGAAGAAACCCTGGACATGGTTTTCCATGGATCGTGGGGGCTTTTGCCTTGGTCATGGTGCTCGCCATGGGGGCGGTTCCCGAACCGACCCTGGGGGCGTCGGGTCTTTTCGGAGGGGATGCGCCGCCGTCTTTCGCCGATCTGGCGGATAAGGTCAAGGAATCGGTGGTGAACATCGCCACGACCCAGGTCATCAAGGGGCATCCGCTGCAGCCGTTCATGGAGCCGGATTCGCCCTTCCGCGAATTTTTCGGCGACGAGTTCTTCAAGCGCTTCTTCGGGGATGTGCCCAAAGGGTCCATGAAAACCAATTCCTTGGGTTCCGGCGTGGTCATCGATGCCTCCGGCCTCATTTTGACCAACAACCATGTGGTGGAAAAGGCCACGGAAATCAAGATCAAGCTCCAGAACGGCAAAGAATACGCCGCCAAGGTGGTGGGACGCGATCCCAAGACCGATCTGGCCCTCATCAAGGCGGAGCCGGACAAGAACTTCCCCAAGCCCGCCGTGCTGGGGGATTCGTCGACTTTGCGTGTGGGCGACTGGGTCATGGCCGTGGGCAACCCTTTCGGGTTGGGCCATACGGTGACCGTCGGGATCATCAGCGCCAAGGGGCGGATCATCGGCGCCGGGCCCTATGACGACTTTCTCCAAACCGATGCCGCCATCAACCCGGGCAACTCCGGCGGCCCGCTCTTCAACATGAACGGCGAAGTGGTTGGGATCAACACGGCCATTGTGGCACGAGGCCAGGGCATCGGGTTTGCCATTCCCATCAACGTGGCCAAGGACCTGCTGCCTCAGCTGCGCACGGGAAAAGTCATCCGCGGCTGGCTCGGCATCATGATCCAGGATGTGACCCCCGAAATCGCCGAATCCTTCAACCTCAAGGAAGCCAAAGGCGTCCTGGTTTCCGACGTGATCAAGGACAGCCCCGCCGAAAAAGCCGGGATCGAACAGGGCGACATCATCCTGGAATTCAACGGGGAAGAAGTTCGCGACGCCCATGAACTCTCCCGGCGGGTGGCGGCGACGCCGCCCAATTCCGAGGTGAAGCTGGGCGTTCTTCGCGAAGGGTCCAAAAAGGTCATGACCGTCAGCCTGGGCACCATGCCCGAAGAAGAATCCGCTGCGGCCCAGCCCGGAGAGACGGTGGAAAACGTCTGGGGGCTTTCGGTCCAGAACATCACCAAGGAACTGGCCGAACGGTTCGGCTGGGACGCCTCGGAACGGGGCGTGGTCGTCACCGAGGTGGAACCCGACAGCCCGGCCGCCGCCGCGCGGCTCCAGCCCGGAGACCTCATCAAGGAAGTGAACCGCAAGAAGATCCAGAACGTGAGGGACTACAACCAGGCCATGAAGAGCGCGGAAAAGAGGAAAAGCCTTCTGCTCTTGGTCAAGCGGGGTGATCGAACGTTCTACGTCGTCCTGCAGGTGCCCCAAAATTAGGACAGGGCGGAAAGGAGCGTCTCCCCCTTCTCGGCCAAGACCGCTGAAGGGGGGGCCGAGGCCTGAAGGGGGAAGGAGCCGATGGGGCGGCTTTTGAGCATGGACATGGAAAACAGGGAGGGTGATGGCATGAATCCTTTGCGCAGGGCTCGTTATTTCCAAGGCTTCGTCGTGCTTTTCCTTGCGATCTTGTGGGCGTTTCCGGCCGGGGCCGCCGAGGACAAGGCCCCCAAGTTTCCCGGGGAGATCACCATCGGCCAGACGCGTTGCCTGTTGAACGGCTTCGGCCTTCGCAAGAAACTCATCGTGGACGTCTATTACGGGGCGCTCTACGTCACGGAAAAATCTTCGGATGCCAAAGCGGTCATCGAAGCGGACAAGGCCAAGGGCATCGTCATGCACTTTGTCTACAAGGAAGTGGAAGCCTCCAAACTCGTGGAAACCTGGAAGGAAGGCTTTGAAAAGACCGCTCCGACCCCGACCCCGGCCCTCAAGGACCGCATCAACACCTTTATGGGCTACTTTACCGAATCGATAAAGGCGGGCGAAGAAATCCGCCTGCTTTACGAACCGGGGGTGGGCACCCGCGTGGTGGTGAAAGGGCAGGAGAAGGGCATCGTGCCGGGATCCGACTTCATGAAGGCCTTGTGGGGCATCTTCCTCGGCGAAAAGCCCGCTTCGGAGGGCTTGAAGAAAGGGATGTTGGGACAGTCTTAAGGATGACGCGCGATACGTTGGCCGAGCCTTTCATCGTCACGGTGTCGCTGGAACAGATCCGCCGCGAAAAGGAAAAGGCTCGCGCGCTCAGAAAGACCCAGTGGTGGCAGCGGCAATTGGCCAAAGGCCGCTGCCATTACTGCGGCAAAGCGGTTCCGCCCAAGGAACTTACCATGGACCATGTGGTCCCCTTGGTGCGGGGCGGACGCACCACCAAGGGCAATGTGGTGCCGTGCTGCAAGGACTGTAATAATAAGAAGAAATACCTGCTGCCCGTGGAATGGGCGGAATACCTCACGCGATGTGCGGAAACGGCTTCTCGATGAACGATAGGTGACGTGATGACATCGGCTCCCCAACCCGCCCCCAAGGATCACGAGGCACCGTGCGCCCGATGCGACTTGGCCGTCTATTGCTTTTCCGATCCGAGCACGTGGGTTTTTCGAACCACCACGGAACTCGAGGAAAAGACGCGGCAGATGCGTGAATGCCCCGCCCGCCCCGAGAGGCTCAAGGCACCACGGTGATCCGAGACATTCCTCCGGGTTCGCGTTCCACCCGGATCTGTGTCTGGATCTCTTCGGCCAGGCGTTTCACATGGGAGATGATGCCTACCGTCTTGCCGTTGGCCTGCAGCCTTCGAAGCGCGGTCATCACTCGGTAGAGCATTTCGTCGTCCAGCACGCCGAATCCTTCGTCCAAAAAGAGGGATTCGATCTTTCGGTGCTGTGCCGCCAGATCGGAAAGCCCCAGAGCCATGCTCAAACTGACCACGAACGTCTCGCCACCCGAAAGGGTACGCAAGGGGCGCCGATTCCTGTGCTGCATCAGGTCTTCCACCTCCAGGCCGAAGCCGTCGTCGGCCGAGGCCCGGAGCCGGTAGCGGCCGCTCAGCAGTTCCAGGTGCGTGTTGGCTTGCGCGACGAGGCGTTCGAGCAGGTGCCGCCGGAACTTTTCGCGAACCTCGGCGCTCTGCTCTTCCCAGAAGGCCTTTTCCTCCGAAATGAGCTGCGCACACAGCCTTTCCTGTTCTTCAACGGCCCGCAGCAGCTCCCGATGTTCCTGCGCCCACCGACGGGTTTCCACCAAGTGCCGTTCCAGTTCCTCCAGGCTCTGCCGAAGACTTTCCCGCCGTTCGTGTCGTTCGGCGAGGCGGCGCGAAACGCCTTCCAGGGAGATGCCCGAGCTCACCCGCTTCGCCGCTTCGTCCAGGGCGTGTTCGGCGGCTTTCAAACGGGATCGGGCTTCATCGGCCGCCTTGGCCGCTTGGGCGGCTTGGTGCCGCACGACGGGTTCTTCTTCCATAGCCTGGAAGACCTGGAAGGCCGTTTCGAGGGAATCGAGCCCCAGGGCGCGAACGCGAACCTCCAGATCCGCTCGGGTCGCCTCCCAGGCCGCCTCCGCTGCCTCCCAGGACTTTTCCACCTCGAAAATTTCACTCTCCCGCGCCGTAAAGGATCGGGTCAGCGCTTCCATCTCCCGCACGAGGTCTTCCTCACGGCGCGTCAGGCTCTGGATCGATTCTTCCAGAGCGCGCCGTTCCGCCACGGGGTCCGGCCCCGGGTAGAGGGAATCCCGCTCGGCCCTGAGAGACGCCACTTCGGCCTGAACGGCATCGGCTTCGGCGGCCGCGGCCTCGGCTTCCTTTCGAAGTCGCTCCAGTTCTGGGGTCAGGGACTGGATTTCGGCCTCCAGAGACCGAATGGTTTCGCGAAGGGTTTTTTCTTCGCTCATCGATCGGCGATAGGCGTTCCAGCGCATCCTCAGGCGATCCAAAAGCCGTCTTTCGGCGCCTTGTCCTGGGACCTCTTCGCCGTAAGGGGCAAGCAGGGTGTGCAGTTCGGCGGTGGCCGCTTCCGCTTCATCCCGAAGACGTCGAAGGTTGTCCTGCAGGTCCAAGACGGCTTTCTTACGGGCATCGTGCTGTTCCTGCAGGAGGTGGCGCTCTTGTTCCTTTTTGGAAAATTTTCCGAGCGTTCGGTGCAGGACCCTGTTCGACCAGGCCAAGCGCCATTGCAGAAACCGTGCGGAGCGAAGAACCGATTTGGCCTCTCGAATGGCCGCTTTTTCCGAACGGACGGCATCCACGATGGCGCGGGGATCCATCATGGGGACATTCAGCCCCGCGCGCCGGCACACGTCGTCCCACGCCCGAAGCAGGCGGGCCGCCGCGTCGGCTTGCGCGTCCAGCACGGCTGCCTTGCGGTCAAGGTCGGCCAGTTCGGCCTTGAGGGAGCCGATGCGGTTCTGGAGCGCATCGATGGGTTTAAAGCGTTCCGCCAGATCCGGAAGGCCTTGGGTAAGGAAAGGATGGGTCGTGGAGCCGCACAGTGGACAGGGGAACCCTTCCCGAAGCCGTTCCCGTTCCGGGCTCACCCGCTGAAAACTGTCCCGCCAGGCCAAGTCGTTTTCAAAGTTTTTGATCTCGGCCAAGGCTTCTTCCAAGGACGCCTGAAGGGTCGTCCGGCGGGCCGAAAGCTGTTCCCGTTCCCCCTGAATATCGAAAGCGAGCCCGTCGGCGTAAAAGCGCCTGGCGATGGGCAGGAGCTTCTTGTAGCCCGAAAGGGCTCTTTTGCGTTCCTTGAGTCTTTCTTTCAGGGATTCCCGAGTCTCGTCACCGAGGCGAGCCTTCAGTTGCTGCTCCAAGGCTTCCTTTTTGAGAACGGCCTGCCCGGCTTTCGCCTGGGTGTGCTGCTCATGGGAAAGGGCCCGATTCAGTGCGGCGGCGGCCTTGTCGAGAAGCGCCTGTGCTTCCGGCACCTGGGCTTCCAGGACCTCTCGGCGGCTTCGCGCTTCGACGAGGCGCCGGATTCGGTCCTCGAGGCCCACCAGGTCCTTTTCCAAGCCGGCGTCGGCGGAAGTGCGGGAGAGCCGATCCTGGAGCGCCTCGAGCTGGGAAGTGGTCTGAAGGAGCCGGCCCTTCAGCTGTTCCAGGCGGTTGAGCGCCTCGTCGTGTAGGCGGTCCCGTTCCATGGATCGGGACAGGGCGTCCTGCAAGCGCTGGCTGCCTTCTTCGATGGCTTCATCCCTGTGGAAGGCATCGTGAAAGGCCTCTTCTTTTTCCAAAAGACGCTGCCGCGCCGTCTCCAGGGATTGCCGTGTTAAGGCAAGCTCTTCCCGAGCACTCTGAAGACGCTCCCGTTCTTCGGCCGCCTGCCGGCGCAGGGCGTCAAGCCGCTCTCGAAGGCCGTTTCGGTTTTCGTCGGCACGGCGTAGATCCCGCAGTTCGTCGGCCAGAGGGCGGACTGCGAGGATCTTTTCCAGGCGCTCCACTTCTCGGCGAGCGGAAGCCTCTCGGGCTTCGGCTTCGGCGCAAGCTTCCTGGGCCGCATGGAGCTCATCCCGGCGTTGTTCCAGGGCGAGAAGACGTTCCTTTTCTTCTTCCAGTTCGGCGATTTGCCGCAGGGTTTCGTCCCATTCGGCGCGGACTTCATCCCGATCCCGCTCCAGCTCCCGCACCCGTTCCCGATCCACGGCGGGCAAGGCGGCGGCTTGTTCCTTGAGCTGAAGCAGGCGTTCCTGGGCGGCGGCCGAGCGCTTTTTGAAGTCCTCCCCCAGTTCCTGGGTCACTTCGGCCCCGATGATCTTTTCCAGGATATCCGCTCTTTCGTTTTCCAGGGCGTTGAGGAAGGCGGCGAATTGGCCTTGGGCCAAAAGAACGGAGCGGCAGAACCGTTTGAAATCCAGACCGGTGATTTCGCTGAGGCGTGTGCGCACGCGGATGATGCGGTCTTCCAAAATGTTTTCGGTGCCGTTGATGACCGAAAGGGACATTTCGGGCCCCGTGAGGCCTTCCGGCCCTTTTCGGGCCCACCATCGACTGCGGTAGATCGTATCGCCGACGCGGAAGGTCACCTCGGCGTAGGATTCATCTTCGAGCCACGTGGTGATGTCCTTTTCCGGGTTCCGCAATCGAACGGTTTCCCCGTACAGGCCCAGGGTGACGGCATCGAGAATGGAAGATTTTCCCGAGCCGTTGGGCCCGGTGATGGCGAACAGGCCCGTGTCGGAAAGCGGGGGCGCGTCAAAGCGGATGTGCCACTCCCCCCGCAGCGAGGTCACATTCTTGAATCGAAGGCCAAGAATTTTCATGATCGATCTCCCTTCAAGCCGCCTGACCGGCCGACGCGGCTCGTCGGTCTTTCCTCGCAGGAGCGGGTGCTTCTGTCAAGCCCCAAGCCATGCGTTGGCCCATGCCGCTCGTGTGCTCATGACGAGGGTTGATAAACGCCGAACGTCGTCATGATCCGTCGCACGCCGCATCCTTTCTTGCCCTGCATATCGTCACAAGGAAGAACAGGGCCACAGACGGGAACAAAGGCCCGAGCGGCGTTCGGTGCGGCGTCGAACGGCCGTTTCCAGAATGCTTTCCGAAGCCCGGATGTCCACGCCGTCCTTGGCTCGGGTGACGGCGGTGTAGAGGAGTTCCCGGGTGAGGACTTTGGCGTCCTGCTCGGGAAGGACCAAAAGGACTCGGGCGAATTCGGATCCTTGGGCCTTGTGGACCGTCATGGCATAGGCCGTCTCATGGGGCGGAAGCCGAAGCACCCGAAGCGTGCGAAAACTTCCGTCCACACGGCGAAACCACGCTTTGAGCCGCCCGTCGGCGGGATCGGGCCACAGGATTCCCACGTCGCCGTTGAAAAGCTGCACGTCGTAGTCGTTTTGGGTGACGAGGACGGGACGCCCCTTATAGTGGCGCGTTCCTCGAGGAATCGCGCCCATACGGGCCAGGGCGTCTTCCACTAAGGCGTTTATGGCGATCACACCGAACGGGGTTTCGCGCACGGCGCACAAAATGCGAAAGGCGTCCAATCTTTCATAAGCCTCCTCGACCGTATTCGCCTCCACGACGGGAAGGAAACGGCGCCGGACAATGGTTTCCAGCACGCGGGGAAGATCGCGCTCGGCAAGCGGCCGGAAAGTCACCTCGGCGTCCGAGGAAACCGCCCCGGGCGGCTCTTCTTTCCACGAGCCCGCACACAGAAAGGGGATCACGGGGCCTCCGCTTCGAATGAGCGCCGCAAGCCGTCCGATGCCGCTTTCCGCCCGAAAACGGTAGCTCTTTTCCAGAAAAACCGTGCATTCGCTTAGAGGGGATGCCGCCGCCCCGCCGGGTTGCGTCTTCGCTTCGGGAAGGTCCATGCCTGTTGCCGCCCGGACTCTTTCCACCCATTGGGGACTTCGAGTGGGCTGGGACAAGGTCGACGTTCCTGGCGTGTCCGGCCGGGGACCGCAGAGGTCCGAAAAGACGTTTCCCGCTTCCACGGAGGCCAATTGGTCCTTGTCACCCAGAAGGATCAGCCGCGCGTTCGGGGGAAGGGCCGCCAAAGTTTGGGCCATCAAGGTGAGGTCGATCATGGACGCTTCGTCGATCACCAAGACATCGAGAGGCAGAGGGTTTTCCGGGCCGTGCCGGGGAACCGAACGTCCTTGGCGGATTCCCAAAAGCCGATGCAGGGTCGTTGCTTCCTTGGGAACGTGTTCCCTCCACGCGGCGCTTTCGGGAAACGAGGCCAAGGTTTTTCTCAGGGATTCGGTGATGCGTGCGGCCGCTTTGCCCGTCGGGGCGGCCAGAGCCGTCCGCGGCGGGCGATCGGGCCGAAGGTGGTGCAGGACCCCCAAAATGGCGGTCACGGTGTGGGTCTTTCCCGTCCCCGGCCCTCCGGAAATGATGCACAACCTTTTCATGGCGGCCACCGCCGCGGCGACGCGCTGCCAGTCCACGGTTTCTTCGGCCGCTGGGGGGGGGAAGAGACGATCCAAGGCCGCGCGAACGGTCTCGGGAGCGATTTCGGTCCAGCCACGGGCCCGTTCCAGAAGAAGATGGGCGAGATCACATTCGTAAAACCAGTACCGGGTGAGATACAGCCGCGTTCCGTCCAAGACCAGAGGGCGTGAAAGGATGGCGGGAACCGAGGAGTGTGGCGATGCCGTTTGGGCCGAAGACTCCTCTTCCGCATTGTCCGATGGACGGTGTGCGAAAAAGGGCGACGGCGCCGTCACCACCTGGACGGCGTCGGATCGGGCCAGGTTGTCCATCCACAGTTCCGCATTCGGTCCCGGCATGTTGGCGTCCCCGGCCCGGGTTTCCTCGAAAAGGGGCTTTCCTTCCTCCAGGCGAAGATCAGCGCACACATCCCCCTGGCTCACCCTGAGGCTCACCAACGCCGCTCCCAAGGCCACGGCCTCTTTGACTCCGTTCGCGTCGAACGCCGCCGCCCATCGGGCGAAGTGGCGGTCGATGGGCCGCAGAGCCCCGCGATCCACAAGCACGTCAAGGCGATCCAGCACATTCGGTTTCTTCATGGCACCTTGCCCCCTCGGCCCTCAAACCCCGCTGAAGGCGCTCTGATGCGAACCCTGAAAAGGACTTCCGAAAAGGCCGCTTGGCTGGTGGAACAGGGCGTCCAGGTGCTCGACCAGGACTTTCGGCGGACGATGGAAAAAGACGCCCGAATGTTCCGTGCTTTCCGGGCGCATGCCGCGGACAAAAAAGTAAAAAACGCCGCCGAAGTGGCTGTCGTAGTTGTAGTCCGGCAGTCGAAAAGCCAGGTATCGATGCACGGCCACGGTGTAAAGAAGCAGCTGCAGCGGGTAGCGGTGGTGGTGCATGGCCTGTTCCAATCGTTTTCGGCGATAGTCTTCCACGCGGTTTCCCAAGTGGTTGGACTTGTAGTCGGCAATGAAATAGCGCCCCTGGAATCGAAAAACCACATCGATAAAGCCCCGCATGAGGCCCTGCAGGGCTTCGAATTGGAGCCCTTCGACGGACGGTTCGTAAAAGGCGTGACCCCGCACGGCCTGCCCAAGCCCGGCGGGATCGAGGCGGGCGACGGGGAAATGGAACTCCAGCTCGTTCAGTCGGTCTTTCAACCCGATGTGTCGTAAAGTCCCGGGAAGCTCGGGCAGGGGTGTCGCCAAAACATTTTCCACCATGGAAAGCACAGGTTTCACCCACGCAGGTTCCAGCCCGTGGCGCGATAAGGTTTCGGCGACGACGTTTTCCGCATCGGGAGGCGTTACCGTGGAAAAATCGATCTTTTCGAAGATTTCGTGCAAGCACCGGCCCGCTCGCGGACCCCGCGGGAACAGGAAAATGGCGTCCATGGCCTGAGAAGCGTCTTCCTCGCCTTGCACGTCGTCTGCCGCGGCATCGTAGTCGGGTGTATGCGGTTCGGCGCCGAGCGCCATGTGCGTGTAGCTGGTGACGCGCCAGGGCAGGTCCAGTCGAGGGCGGAAGGTTCGAGCCTGGAAAACGGGGTCGCGATCCTCTTTGGGAACCCACACGTCTCCCATGCCCCATTCGGCTTCTTCCAAGGCCATGGCCCCGTCGGCGGAAGAGACCAGGGCGGCGAGTTCCTTCCGGAGATCGTCTTCGCCCGTCAACGCCCCCATGGCGCTTTTAGGGGGGTCCTTCAACGGGTCCAGCTCACTTTTGGGAAACAGCAGCCAGGCCATGGCCGAAGCCGCCGCTTTGTTGATCCGGCCCCAACTGGTGATACACAGGTATTTGGCCCGGGTGAGCGCCACATAGACGAGGCGCAAACATTCCGCCAGATCTTCACGATAGGCCAGCTGCCGATGATCGTCCAGGCTGTCGGACCCCAAATCCACGCAGAGCATAAGATCGTCGGGGTCGTGGAATCGGACGGCCTCCAAATCCTTGAAGCCCCGAGGCTTAATCGTCCAGGGAAACGGCACGAACACGATGGGGTATTCCAGCCCCTTGCTCTTGTGAATGGTCACCACCTGGACGAGGTTTTCGTCGCTTTCCAGGCGTAATTGTTCTTCTTCGGGAGCGTTTTCTTGGTGCAGCCGATCCGCAAACCAGCGAAGCAGCCTGTCCGTTCCGGGATGGGACGCGGAGGCGGCATGGAGCAGTTCAGCCAGGTGCAGAAGGTTTGTCAGGCGCTGCTCCCCTGCGGGAAGAGCGCGGACATGGCCCGGGACGTTTTCTTCTTTAAAAAGCGTCATGAAAGCGGCAAGGAAGCCGTGACGGTGCCATAGGTCACGGTAGCGATGGAACCGGTTCTGGACGTCCTCCATGAGGGCCTCGTCGTCTTCCAGCGAGTGCAGCCGCAGAGCGTTCCAGCCGAGAATTTCCGTGGCCAGGGCCGTGCGAAGCAGGCGATCGTCGGCCGGCTCCGCCACGGCCGAAAGGACGGCCAACAAATCCGCCGCTTCCGGCGCGTCGAAGACGCTCTCGCGCTGGAGGCTCACACTGGCCACTCCCCGCCGGCGCAGGGCCTCCTGGACCATGCGGCCTTCGCGATGGGATCGGACCAGCACAGCCAGGTCTCGAGCCTGAATCGGCCGATTCCCGATGCCGGCGAGCCCTTTTTGAGAAAGATTGAGGAGCCGGACGATGACGCCGGCACAGTCTGCGGCGGCGGCGCGCTCTGCCGCCTCGGCGGTAATGAAACCCTCTCGGGTGCAATCCAAGCCCTTGGTGGGGATAAATCGAATCTGCAAAGCTGCAGGGACGGTGCCATTCACACGCAGGGGTTCTTGATCCGCCCGTCCGGCGCTTTGGACCTCATGAAAGGGAATGTCTTCATGGAAAACGAAAGGATAGGGATGCCGGGAAAAGAGATGATTGACGGCGCGGACCAAGCCCGAGGACGAACGCCAGTTGGTCGTCATGGTGTAGACGCTGTCCGGACCGGCGTCCCGCTTGGCGCGCATATAGGCGAAGATGTCCGCCCCTCGGAAGCTGTAAATGGCCTGCTTGGGATCGCCGATGAGACACAGCGGTCCAGGGCCGTTAGGAGCGATGTAGATCCTTTGAAAAATCCAGTACTGCACGGGATCGGTGTCCTGGAATTCATCGATGAGGGCGACCGGGTATTTCTGCCGGACGGCTTCGGCAAGCTTGGAACCCACCGGCCCCGAAAGCGCCTCCTGGAACCGTTGAAGCAGATCGTCAAAAGCGAGGCTGCGCTCGGCCTCTTTTCGTCGAGAGACCGCCTGTTCCATAAACCCGTAGGCCGAACGCAGGACTCCCAGTCGGTTCGAATTCAAAAGCTCTTGCAGAAGGTCTTCATAGCGGCCGCATAGATCGAAAAACGGATGGGACGGCGCACGGCCGCCCTTGGACTTTGCCGCCAGACTCCGAGGGGTGAATCTTTTGAAAGGGTCGGGAAGCGAAAGAGGCGGCATGCCGCACTCAACGAGGGCGTCCATGGTGTCCAGGGCGTTTTGAATGACGGGGCGCGTGTACGAGCGACGATCCAGCCCTTGGTGATGGCGCAGGATGTCCTCGATGTCGCTTCGGCCCTTGTTCCACAGGGCGCGGATTTTTTCGAAAAGCTCGTGCAATGCCGAAAAATCGGAATCATCTTTTTCCGGCGGCAGGGGAAGGATTCTGGGCCGCACGGGGCTTTTCAAGGCTTCTAGGGCCTTTAAAAGCCCTTTCGGGCCGTCCCATGTGTCGAGGAGCCATCGGGCTTTGAGCGTGTCGGCACTTTTCATGAGGTGCCGCCAAAAATCTGCGGCGGCTTCTCGATAAAGGTCCCCATCGTCCGGCAGGACGTCCCAATCAAAAGGCACGGCGGACTCAAAGGCGAATTCCTGAAGCATCCTCTGGCAGAAACCGTGGATCGTGAAAACAGCGGCTTCATCCATCCGGCAGACGGCGTCCCAAAGCCGCCGCTGCGCCTGGGATCTTTGGGCCTCGTCGAGGGGCTCCCATACGGCGGCCAAAACAGGATCTTTCGGTCCGTGATTTGCCGCCTCAGCCCACGCCGCTCGAAGCCGTTCGCGAAGGCGGCCGCGGAGCTCTTCCGTGGCCGCATTGGTGAAGGTCACCACCAGGATGCGGCTGATGTCCGCGTCCTTTTCCAGAAGCAGGCGGAGGAAAAGGGTTACGATGTTGTGAGTTTTCCCTGTGCCGGCGCTGGCTTCGATGAGGCGAACGCCGTCCAGGGGCAGCGTCAGGGGATCAAGAGGGGGCATAGGCCGAAGGTCCCTTTCATACCGGAGAAGTTTTCAATTCTCTTGGTGTCCCTCGTCGCCTTTGACAAGGGGGCCGAAAACGCGACAGGCGATCTCGGCGAAACGGCCGCCCAAAGGATCGACCCCGCGAAAAGCCGTGCGCACGGCGGGATCGTAAGCGTCGCCTCGCTCATTGTACCTGTCTTCCCACGCCGGCCCGCAGAGTCGTGCCGGAGGATCGGATGTGGGCTCGCCGCCGCTTTTTTGGGCGTAAGCCCAGCTGGATTCCGGAAAGAACGGCAGAGGCTTTGCCTGCCCGTCGAGCCAGAGACGAACCAGGTCTCGAAGCACCTCTTCGGGGTGGGAAACAGGTTCCAGGCGAAGGACATCGTTTTTGCCGGTGCCGATGTGGACGCTCACCAGGGAAACCCCATCGGGGCAGGCGGCGCACAGCGCGAGATGGCGGATCCACAACCGCAGCCGGTCTTTGGCTTTGATTTGAGCCGGCCGATAGGTGAGCCGGCCCCGTTCGGTCACATCGCCGAGCCGGCCAAACAGGCGCACGCCATCGACCGTGATGTCCACGTCCACGGGGCGCCGCACGAACCCCGCGTGGGATTGGACTTTTTGGAGCAGTTCTCGGGCGGATTGGCACACGTCGTCGAAGACCACGTCCCCGGCCGCGCCGTGGGGCAAATCCCCCCGGGCTCGAATCCGTCGTCGCAGCGCCTCGGGATCTTCGCCGCGCCACAGGGCGTCGGTGATTTCCGAAGCGAGCCGGTACCGATCCAAGGGGTTCGGTGCAAAAGGTTCGTCCTCTTCAAGGGCCTCTTCGGCGCGAAGGACGGCCACGCCCAAGCGCTTTTCCAGGAAGTAGGCGCTCGGGTTCTCAAAAAACCGGACAAACTCGTCCAAAGGAATTTCGTGAATCTCGGGCGTGGGCAAGACGGCCTCAGGGGGCATAAACGGCGGGATGGCGAGGGCTTCGCGGGTTTGGGCCGCGTGCAACCAATGGGCGTCGTAGGAAAAGAGTCGAGGATCGGAACCGTCGAAAAGACGGGGGCTGAAGGGTTGCAAGGGATGGTCCACTCGAAGCCTGGACCGGAGGGACGGGGTTTCGGGGGAGAGGGGGGGTGCGGGGGCGGCCATTGCGGAGGTGGGGAGAGTGGGCCGTTGGGGTTCGCTGCACGAGGGGGATCCTTGGGCATCCTGAATGCGGTAGCTTGATTCGACGTAGTCGAGCAACTCGGAGACGACCACGGACGGGACGCGTTCCGAATTGTCCCGAATGTCTCGGCCCACGTAGCTGACACAAAACACGTCCCGGGCGGAAAGAAGGGCTTCCAGAAAAAGGTATCGGTCTTCCCACCGGCGACGGCGGTCTCCGGGACGGGGGTCCCGAGCCGTCAGGTCGAACGGCAGGAGCCGTTCCGAACGGGGAAAATCGGCGTCGTTCATCCCCAGAAGCCATACCACTCGAAAGGGAATGGCCCGCATGGGCACGAGATTGCAGAAGGTCACACCGCCTGAGAGGAATCTTCGAATATTGGGCGATTCGGCCAGAATGCCCCGCAGGGATTCCCTGATGACGTCGATGGAAACGGGATCCGAACAGCCCGCTTGTTCCGCGGCGCTGCACACGGCATCCACGGCGTTTCGAAAGCGGTCGAGCGATTCTTCCACATCAGGATCCAACCGGACGACGGTCCGACGCCGAGAAAGGTCAACGGGGTCGCTCTTGGATGGCTCGGGGAAGGGGGCTCCCGGTGAAGGATTTCGCATGAAAAAACGGTCCACGAGGGCGTTGCAATCCCTTCGCCATTCGGCGGGGCTCTTGGGAAGTCGAAGCCTGCGGCGCCACGCTTCCACGGCATCCACAAGGTCGTGCAAGGCGCCGAGCCACACGGCGTCCCCAGGTTCCACATGAGGGTATGAGAGCACGTCCCGCCAGAAGATTTCCTGCGGCGGCATGGCGTATCCCGCAAGAAGGCGGTCCAAGCCCATCCGCCACGTGTGGCTTCGATCCTGCGGAAGACCCAGATCGTGGCGCATGGCTTCGTCCAGCCCCCATCGAATGCCCGCCTCCCGCACCCAGGCGCGAACCCTTTCCAGGCCCTTTTGGTCGAAGCCGTAACCGGCGGCCACGGCAGGAGTTTCCAGGAGGGCGAGAATATCGGCTGCGGTGCAACGCCACTGCGGGAGGCGTAAAAGATCCAGGATCTTTTCCAGCAAAGGGTCTTCGTCGGGGGATTTGCGTTCCGAAAGGTTCCACGGAAGGCGCGGATTGTCCCGCGTGCCGAAGACCGCCTCCACGTACGGCGCGTAGGTGTCGATATCGGGCGCCATGACCACGATGTCTTCCGGCGTGAGACCGGGCAGAGTTTCCAGGAAATGGGCGATGTGGTCGTGAAGCACCTGGATTTCCCGCATGGGGCTGTGGCACGCGTGGATTTGGATGGAGCCGACGTCGGAGACGGCCAAGCGCTCTTCCGGAACCGCGGATCGGCGATCCGTCAGAGTGTCCATGTCATGCTGGACGGCCTTCAAGAGGGTGTCCGGGACGATGTCCTCAAAGTGGTCTTCGGAAGATCCTTGGATTTCCTGGATCCGGTCAAACAGATAACGACCGGCCTGGGCCCAGGACGCCATGAGGGGGTTGACGGCATCCCCGGACGTTGGGCTTACGTCCCCCCAGTATTCCCGGCTGGGATTGAGGAAATAAAGGGTCACGGGAATGCGGGACGCCAGGACGTCGAAGACGTCCAAATGAACCGGGGCGATCATGGCCACCCCGAAAAGGCTCACCCGATGCGGCAGCCGGCCGGGGTGCCGCGGCGAACGGCCGCGCCGGGCCGCTTCCATGAACTGCTGGTGCCGTCGACCCTGATGCGCCACGGGAATGTCTTGGACCAAAAGCCGCCACAGATGAGGCTGCCAGTCGTTGCCTTCGCCGGCTTCCCATGCCATGAGGACGTCCTGACGGTAGACCAGGTAGCGGTCGAAGACGGCGGCAATGCGGGCCGCAAGATCGTAGCGCTTTCGACCCGATGGGTCGTCCGCCATGTAATGCTGCAGCTCAAGGAACCGTTCGTCTCGGCGGCAGGCCTCAAGAAGACGAAACAGACGCCAGGTGAGGGCGGGCTGGCTCCAATCCCTCGCCGCCGCTTGGCAGAGATCCTCCCCGAGCCAGGCGTCGTAGACGAGATCGACCAATGCGGCGGGGACGAGAAACCGCAGATTCACGGCGATCCCGAATTGTTGGGCCAGGCGATGGGTAATCCAGCGGCCCATGCCCATGTCCTGCACCACGATGACCTCGGGGACGAAAGGGTCTTCCAGGGAAGGGTCGGCCAACGGTTCCTTTGCGGGAAAAGGTCCTTTCAGGGACCCGAGAAATGCTTCCAAAAGCCGTTCCATTCTCTGGCTTTGCACGATGCGCCACATGCGAAAATCCCCTTCGGAGCGAACCGGTGCTGTTGACGTTCTGAACGTGCCCTGAGAGCCTTGTCTGAGAATGGTTTCGACGTTTCATCGCGTGGAAGCGGGGCAGGGCGCGGCTGAAGCCGCTCCTACAGGGTGCCTTTTTGGACAAGCTCCTCGAACCTCTTGTCCCGCTCCCATCCGGTAAGGCCGCCAGGGCATTCTCAGACGACCTTCTAAAGTGGCCTTTCATGGCCGCAACGTCAAGGGCGGGCAGAGGGACGCGGCGCCCGAAGGTTTAAAGGGCGCCACGGCACCCCGTCAGGCATGGGCGATGATCTTTTATGAAGCCGTGCGGGTCGTGCGCGGTAGGAAGCGTGGGACGGGGGGTGGGGCGGACCAGTGGGTCCGCCCGCGGAAAAGATGCGTCTTCTGAAGGAAAAAGAGGCCGAGATCGAGGGAAGGGGCCGGGTGAGCCGACCGAAGGGTCACGTAAACATGTTGATTTGGCAGTTGACGGCGTGCTTCAAATAGTCTTCTGCCGTTTGGATTTCCACCCCGTCGATGAACTCATCGGGGGAAAGGCCCATCATGTCCACCGTCATCTTGCACGCCACAAGCTTGATCCCTTCCAGCTGGGCCATTTCCAGGAGTTCCCCGAGGGCGGGGATATGGGCGGCGTCCATCTTTTGGCGCATCATCTTGGTGGCGACGGTGGCCATGCCCGGAATGGCGCCCATGGGGCCGGGCGGAATGAACCGGCATTTGTCCTGATAGTTCTTGCGAATGACGTTGATCCCCATGAACGTATAGAAAATGGTGGCGTCCATGCCGAGCCGAACGGCGTTGAGCCCCAAGACCAAAGACGGGTAGGCGCCGTCCAGGGTGTCCCGGCTGCAAATGAACGTACAGGATTTCTTGGGTTCAGGGTTGTTCCGTGCTTCGTCTGCCATGGGATGGGTCCTCCTTGTCCTGCGGACTGTGACGATCTTTCTCGTCGACCGGCGCCCCGGTCGACGGCTCCGAACCTTCTTCTTGAGCACACACGCATTGGATGATTTTCAAAACGGCCGGAAAGGCGATTCGGTAAAAGACCTGGGAGCCGTCCTTTCTCGAGGCCAAGACCCCGCGCGCTTTGAGCAGGTTCAACTGCTGGGACGTGTAGGCCTGGGCCGCCCCCAATGCCTGACAGATTTCGGTGACGTTTTTTTCGCCGTCTTCCAGAACCTGAAGAATACCCAGACGAACCGGATGGGCCACCACGCGCAGAATATCGGCCGCCTTTTCCAAACGTTCATGTCGGTACGGACCGGGCACGCCTCGCCTCCTTAGGATTTCATCATATCCGGATATGCTGATATCTTGATAAATGAAAGACGTCAAGGATTTTTTGTTTCCCGAGCGAGAAGGTCTGGGGGCACGCCCTTCGGAAAAAGCGGGCGGCCATCGGCCCGGGTATCCCGTGGGGTCGTGCCGGGGCGATGGCTTTCCGGGCCAGGCGCGGACGGAACGCTTTGGCAAGACCCTTTATCAGGCGCTCTGCTTCAAAATTCCCAAAGGAGCGATGCAGGCTCGAAGGATGTCGTCCCGGGTTCGGGCGATGCCTTTTTCATGGCGTTCTTCGTGCAAGGCCGCCAGCTGCGCGGCCCGTTGGTGGAACTTTTCCTTGGCTTTCCGGCGCGTGTCTTCGATGATCTCCCATCGGCCGAATTTTCGAAAGGCGCTGAACGCCTTGATGATTTCCGGGAAGAGCAGGCGGGTGAAGGGTCTCAGGAAAGCGACGTAGAAGGCGAGAGCCGCCCGGCGGCGGTTTTCCGCGATATGGCGGATGAGCCCCTTGTCGTCCGTATCCGCGCACAGATCCTTGAGGACTCGAGCATAGACTTCAATGGGCGTGTTGGGGTATGTGGCGATGATGTCGTGCCACAGATGGCCGCGAAAGGCTTCTTCGTGAAATTCTCCCAGTTCGTGATGGATCCACGTGTACAGCTGATCCCTGGCGATGGTTTCGAGGGCGTCGGCATACCGCTGGGGGAACCGGGCCACCGTGTGGACATCCAGACCGTAGGCGGCGAAGGCGAAGCCGAGGGCCGATCGAGCGGAAGGGCGCATTTCGAAGATCTGGTCCCAGAGGAAAGAGAGCATGGGCTGGTGGCGGATGTAGATACGCCCTCCTTGCCTCATGGCCGGGGAGGCGAACACGTCGCGCACGATTTCCCGTTCCACGGAAAAGATCACGGCGCCGTCCGTTTCTCTCGTTTCGCCGACGGCGCCGAGAAAAAAGCTGGGCCGCAGCCCTTCCACGTAGCCTGCGCCGTAGACGACGCCCGAACCGGCCAAGACTTCGTTGATGCCGTCCACGTCGAAGGGATCTCGAGCGACGCCGTCCAGAACCAGGGGCTGAAATTCCTGATCCACCCAGGGATCCCAGGACGATTCCCTCTGTTCGATCCATTCAAGGAGCACCGCCGAGTCGGGTTCCACCCACGGGCGCAGGCCCTGTTCCCATTTGTAAAGATCGCGAAGGCGCAGCACCAAGCCGCACAGGGAAAAGGTGCCGGCGTAGTTGGCTTCGGCGATGAGGCAGTTTTTCAAGACTTGTTCGCGAAGGTTTTCCAAAGTAACCATGAATGCGGCCGCTTTCTTCCACGTGTTGTGAGGGTGCAGGCTTCGACTCAGTATAACCGCCGAACGCTCAGAGGGAAGACGGGATGGACGACGGGGACTTTCGAACGGTCCTGGAATTTTTCGGCCTTGCCTGGCATGGGTACCGCAAGGTCCGCAAAGGAGCCAAAAAGCGCCTGAGCCGGTTGATGGCGAGCTGCGAGGCCGCTTCCGTGAGGGCCTTTCTGGAACGCTGCCGGCAAAGCGAGGCGATTCGGGAAGAGGCTCTTCGGGCGTTGGCGGTGCCCATCAGCCGGTTTTTTCGGGATCGGCGTCTGTGGATCGTCTTGGAAACGGAGATTGTGCCGGGCCTGATCCGGTGGAGCGGCGATCCGTTGCGGGTGTGGTCGGCGGGGTGCGCCCGCGGGGAAGAGGCCTATAGCTTCAAGATCCTGTGGCACGAAGTGGCGGCGCGCGCAGAACGCGTGCCCTCCTTGGAATTGTGGGCGACGGACTTCCATGTCGGGTTTCTTGAGGCTGCAGCCGAGGGCGTCTATCATCGGAGCAGCCTTCGGGAGGTTTCTTCGGATCGGCTTTCGACATTTTTTGTCCCTGCGGGAGAAGATCGGTACGCGGTTTCGGGCTTTCTCAAAGAGGGCATTCGATGGCGGCGGAGCGACCTTCGGCGAGATCCCCCGCCTCCTTCGCCCGTGCATCTTGTGTTTCTTCGTAACAACCTTTTGACGTATTATGAACCGCCCGAGCAGGCCCGCGCGTTGAGGCGTGTTGTGAAATCCCTTGTGGAGGGGGGCTTTCTAGTGCTTGGAAGCCGGGAAAGGCCGCCGCCGGGACCATGGCCTTTGCTGCGGTGTGCGGTGCACCCCCATCTTTTTCGGAAAGTAACATTCTGGGATTCATGTCGTTTTGAGTGAAGGACGAGCAAAAGGTCATTGAGACGTTCGGGGCGATGGACCGTCGGGGGAGCGGGGCGAAGCGAACCCGAACACCCCTCGCACAAACGCCCCGGCGTGATAAGGGGTGCCGTGAAAGAGCTGAGGCTGCGGTTGCGTGGAAGAGCGGCCCTGGCCGCCATGTCCTGAGGAGGTGTGCGTGAAGATTACAGCGTACGGTGCGGCCGGGTGTGTGACCGGTTCCTGTTTTCTTGTGGAATGCGACGGGGGCTTTCTCGTGGACTGCGGCCTTTTTCAGGGCGGTCAGGCCATGGACGCCCTGAACCGGGAAAAATGGCCGTTTGACCCGGCGAGTCTTCACGCGGTGCTGCTGACCCACGCCCACATCGACCACAGCGGCCGCCTGCCCAAGCTCGTCAAGGACGGTTTTCGAGGCCCCATTTACGCCACGGGCCCGACGGCCGAACTGTGCCGCATCTTGCTTCTGGACTCCGCCCATATCCAGGAAATGGAAGCCGAATGGCAGACGCGGAAAAACCTTCGAAAAGGTCGAGAACCCGTCCCGCCGCTCTACACGGCGGACGATGCGGAAAAAGCCCTCGCTCTTTTCCGCGTCGTTTCTCAAGACGAGGTGATCCCTCTTTCCGATGCCGTGAAGGTGCGGTTTCGAAACGCCGGGCACATCCTGGGTTCGTCCATTCTGGAACTGTGGGAAGGCGACGTCCTCAAGGTGGTCTTTTCCGGGGATATCGGCCGAAAAGACCAGCTCATTGTCAGGGACCCCCACCAGATTTTCGAAGCGGACGTCCTTTTCATCGAGTCCACTTACGGGAATCGGCGGCACCGGAACTTTGAGGAAAGCGTGGACGAACTGGCGGAGGCGATTCGCTACAGCTACGACCACGGCCAAAAAGTGCTCATCCCCGCCTTCGCCGTGGAACGCACGCAGGAAATCCTTTACGTCCTCGGGCGGCTGTTGCGTGAGGGAACCATTCCGCGTCTTCCCGTGTATCTGGACAGTCCCTTGGCCATTGCGGCCACGGAAATTTTTCGCAAAATGTTTCATGAGTTCGATGAGGAAACCCGGGAGATCTACAACCAAGGTCGGGACCCCTTCAACTTCCCCGAGCTTGTCTTTTCGCGCACCGCCAAGGATTCCCAAGCCTTGAACGAGCTCAAGGGCCCTGCGGTGATCATCGCCGGAAACGGCATGTGCACGGCGGGCCGGATTCTCCACCACCTGAAGCACAATCTGTGGCGCCGCGGTTGTTCGTTGGTCATCGTGGGGTATCAGGCGGAAGGGTCCCTCGGCCGACGGATCATCGAAGGGGCCAAGACCGTCCGCATCTTGGGGGAAGATATCGTGGTTCGGGCGAAGGTCTATACCATCGGCGGTTTTTCCGCCCACGCCGATCAGGAGGAACTGCTGCAGTGGCTCGGGAATTTCACGAATCCCAAGCTCCGTGTGGTGGTGATCCACGGCGAAAGAGAGGTCGGGCGCATTTTTGCGGAAGCGGTTCGGAATCGATTCGGCTTCGAAACCACACTCCCGGAACTGGGACAAACCTTGGTGTTTGAAAAGGCGGTGCCGCCCGTCGCGTTGCGGGAAGCAGGTCTCCGATGGAGCGACGTCCTGGCCCGAGTGGAAGCGCAGGTCGCTCAGGCCCGTCGCCGTGTGGACCGCTGGGCCGAAAGGTTGGACCCCGAGGCTCAGGGAGAGCTGGAAGCGGCCGTGCGCGTGTTCATGAGGACTTTGGAGCGCTACGCCGAAAAGGCCGAAGACGACCCGGCGGGGTTGCCTTCAAAGGAGTGACCCGTGCGGAGTGATGTGGAAAAATGGCTTGAGGAACGAGAGCGAAGGATCCTTGCGGACCATGTGGAGGAAGCTGTCAAGAGCGCCCCGGAAGCGGTGCGGCAGGCCGTGCGGGAGCGCCTTTTGCAGAAGGTGCAGCTTCGCCGATGGGAACACGGGGGTTTTTACGCGGCGTATCCCTTGGGCGACGCATGGCTTCCGCTGGATCGGGCCGTTGTGCGCCTCGTGGAGGACATCGACAAGCCACAGGGAGGTCGCGCCATGGAAAAGAAGGTGGGCGATAAAGTCGTGGTGCTCCTTCGGGGAGACATCACCGAAATGGAAACCGACGCCATCGTCAACGCCGCCAATGCGGATTTGATCCTCGGAGCCGGCGTGGCCGGAGCCATTCGGACCAAGGGGGGGCCGGAAATCCAGGAGGAATGCCTTCGCATCGGCGGCACTCATGTGGGCGGCGCCGTGGTGACCACCGGCGGGCGCCTTAAAGCCCGCTACGTTATCCACGCCGTTGGGCCGCGCTGGGGCGAAGGCGACGAAGAACGAAAGCTGCGGGACGCCACCCTCAACAGCCTGCGGCGGGCCACGGAAAAAGGGCTGCAATCCATAGCCTTTCCGGCCATCAGCACGGGCATTTTCGGATTTCCCAAGGATCTGTGCGCCAAGATCATGTTGGAGACCGTTGTGCGTTTTTTGGCCGAAGAGGAAACATCACTGACGAAGGTGGTCTTTTGTCTCTGGTCCCAGGACGACCTGGAGCTTTTCCAGCGCACGCTCCAGAGCCTCTGAGCCCGATTCGGCATGTTTTCCGACGCAGGACTCAGTCCCCGTGGGAATCCACGCCGTGCCCGTCGCCGGGGCGAAGAACCGCGAGGCCGGCCGTGATCTTTTCGTAGTCGGGATCCGTCAGGGGCACCAGATCCTGGGAAGGGGCGAAATGCACGATGGACCACGTGTGCGGCTCGAACACCTTGCCCGCCTGAAGCATGGGGTGAGGGAGCCGGTATCGAAATCCGGGCCCCAGATCCATGAGGAGGTCCAGGGATTCTTCGTCTTCCAAAAGGGCCACCATGAGGGCGTTGTTGACGAAGGCACGGCCCCTCACGTGTTTTTCCCCTGCGGGGTCTTTGTAGACTTCGAGAACGCCTTCGGTGAGGGGGACAGATCGGTTGCGCGGCGTGACGAGATAGGCTTGGTCGATGATATAGGCCCCTTCTTTGAAGGGAACACGGTGAGGCATGGCGGGCTCCTGCCGGACGGTTTTTCGAATTCATTCTGTAGAGGTCGGCGCGGCGATGGTTTGGTTCGCGGCCAAGGCCGCTCCGACAGCCGGGTGCAACATATTCGCCTTCATCGGCGATTCACGTGGAGATTAAAACAGCAGAGGGCGCAAGGCAAGCCGGGGCGGCAGGCCGTGCCTTTCGTCGAGGGCGGGTTTTGGGCGAAGAGCCCGAGAAACGGAGAAGGACGTGGACAACGGCGAATTGAACCGCATTCTGTCGGCCATTCAGACCAAGTACCGCACGGAAACGGTGGAACTGAAGATCGGCTCGGATACCTTGCGCATCCTCCAGTTGGCCGATTTTGAAGATTATGTGGGGAAGTTGGCCCAGAGGGAATATCTGAGCCTGGAGGATTTGCCGCTGTGGGCGAAAGTCTGGGAAGCCTCTTTCGTCATGGCGTCCTACTGGGCGCATCAGCCTGTGATTCCGGGGCGGCGAATCCTGGAAATCGGCACGGGTATCGGTGTTTTGGGCGTGTACATGGCCTTCAAAGGGCATCGGGTGACTTTGTCGGACATCAACGACGACGCCCTTCTTTTCGCCCGGGCCAACATCCTTTTGAACGGTTGTGAGCGCTGGGCCGAGGTGCAGCGCATCGACTGGAACGATCCGTTCCTGGGCGAGCCCTATCACGTCATTGTGGGGTCGGAAGTGATTTACGATCGGGCCACCTACCCGGCGCTCGTGCGCTTTCTGGATCAGGCTTTGGTGCCCGGCGGTACGATTTTTCTCGCGAAAAACACCCAGCTTCAGGCCCCCGGGTTCTTTGCCGAGCTGGTGACCAAATTCGCCTACAAGGAAAAAATCATCCCCTTTGAAGGCCATGACGAAATTTCCGGTGTCGCCCTGTACGCCGTGCGCCGCCGCGGGGAGACGACCCGGTCATGAACGGGGACGAAAGAGTCCGTCAGCAAATCCGCGTGGAGGCGGAGCGCGTTGCCATTCCTTCACGCCGCGGCTTCATTCCAGCCTTGGTGCATCGGCCCGAAAAGATCGGCCCGCCAGAGCGGGAACGCTCCCCGGGTGTGGTGGTCTGCTGTCATGGGCTGTTGAGTGCCAAGGACAGCGAGAAGTTCGTGGGCATGAGTGATCGGTTGGCGCGGCAAGGGCTCTGGGCCGTCCGGTTCGATTTTACGGGATGCGGGGAAAACGCGTCAGCCTTCGGGCCGTCGCTTGTGGCCACGCGCCTTGACGACCTGCGATGCGTCCTGGATTGGGCCGTTTCAGCCCATCGACCCTGGGGGGCCGAGGCCGCTGTGGGGCTATTCGGCTCCAGCCTGGGAGGCTATCTGAGCTATGTGTTTTGCGCACGGCATCCCAGGACGGTGCAGGCCCTGGCCCTGTGGTCGGCCCCGGCGCGGTTGCGCCTGATCGGGGCCGGCGGGACAAAACGACCGCCGGAACTGGAGCGCCTTTGGCCCAAGGATCTGCCTTTGGGAGACCCGGACGCCGTGGATGCCGTCCCATCCGTGCCGAATGTTCTCATCGTCCACGGTACGGACGATACGCTGGTTCCGTGGGACCACGCGGTGGTCCTTTACCGCCACGCGGGAGAAGAAAAGCGGCTCGTGCTTCTGGACGGGGCGGACCATCGCCTGACGGATCCCGCGTTGCGTGCCCAGGCCGCGGAGGTCAGCGCCTCCTGGCTGGCCCGCAAGCTTTCGGCTTAGAAATGTCGGGGGGCGGTCTCGACGGATTCCGATGAGCCGCAGCCGGTGCGGCGGATGCCTTCCGTGGAATATGTTCCCGAACCGAGAACGGGCAGGGGTTCCAAACTGCCCGGGTAGGTGTGCGCCGCGAACGAGGAGGGATTCCTGCAATGGGCCGCAGAAAAGCCATGTCAGAGCTTCTGCGTGAAGGAGATTTTGCGGCCATCGACTTTGAGACGGCCACAACCGCCCGAGACAGCGCTTGCGCCGTCGCCGTGGTGATGGTGCGAAACCACCGCATCACGGATCGTGCCTTTCGACTGATCCGTCCGCCGCGGCGGGAATTTCGCTTCACCAACATTCACGGCATCACGTGGGCGGATGTGCGATTCCAGCCGACGTTCGGGGAGGTCTGGCCGGAACTGGAAAGCCTTGTCCACGGGGCTGCCTTTATCGCCGCCCACAACGCGGCTTTCGACAGATCCGTGCTGTACGCGTGTTGCGAAACACACAGGCTTTCGGCGCCCCCGATGCCCTTCGTCTGCACCATGCACTTGGCCCGCCGGCACTGGGGAATTTACCCCACTAGGCTGCCTGACGTGTGCCGGGAGCTGGGGATCGATCTGCACCACCACGATGCCGCTTCCGACGCGGAGGCCTGCGCCCGGATCCTCCTGCGGTATCGCCAAGAGGTTCACTGAACATTTTTGGGGCCGGGAAAAATCCTCTGTGGCTTTCATTGGTTGACAGAACGCCCGGAATGCGTGATGCTGAGCCGGTCTTCAGGCCCAAAGCGGAAGGATGCGGGTTCCAAGGAGGAGCGGCTCGTGTGGATGAAGGCTTTCACGGTGTTGGGCGTGTTTGTGGCCGTGTGCTGTGTCTTTCCTTTTGGGGCGAGCCCGGCGATCCCGATACATGTGCAGGCCCGTTCGGCGATGCTCATCGACCTTACGGACGGCCAGGTTCTCTACGAACAAGACGTCGATACCCCCATCCCCCCGGCGTCCCTGACCAAGGTGCTGACCCTTTATCTGGTTTACGAAGCCATCGAAGAAGGGCGGCTAAGCCCCGAAGAGATGGTGACGGTAAGCTCCCGAGCCGCCGCTCGAGGGGGCTCCCGAATGGGGCTTCGAGCGGGAGAAAAAGTCCCCGTCGCGGAATTGATCAAGGGCATGGCCGTGGCTTCGGGAAACGATGCGTGTGTGGCCATTGCCGAACATCTTTGCGGAAGTGTGGAGCAGTTCGTGTGGCTGATGAATCGTAAAGCCGCCGAACTGGGGATGCACCGAACCGTCTTTCGGACCGCCGACGGCCTTCCCGCCGAGGGGCAAGTCACCACGGCTCGAGACATGGCCAAACTCGCCGCGGCTTATCTCAGGCGCTTTCCTTACGCCTTGAGCGTCCATTCCATGCAATCCTACACCTACCGCCGATCCACGCACCGAAACGCCAACCGACTGCTCGGCACCTGTCCCGGCGTGGACGGCCTGAAAACCGGTTTTGTGTGCGCCTCGGGCTACAATTTCATCGCGACGGCACACCGGGGCGACCATCGGCTGGTGGCTGTCCTGCTGGGGGCCCGAAGCCCCGGTGTGCGGGCGGCCGAAACGACCAAACTGATCAACCAGGGCTATGCGTCATTGAATATCGAAACCCCGCCGATTTACGCGGGGATGAAGGCCCAGCCGGACCAAAGGACCCGCATGGAATCAAAAGCCGGCGGCCGATCGAAGGTTTCTTTGGAAAAATCGGCGAAAAAACCGACCAAGACGGCCGTTGCCCCGGCGACGGTCCCCAAGGCGGTGAAGGTCGCTTCCTCCAAAACCGGTCACGGTTCCGCTGGAACCGCAGCCGGAAAGACAAAGCCTTCGGTGGGGTCCACGCCTGCGGCCCAAACTCCGGCAAAGACGGCGGCCGCCCAAAAGACCGTGACAAAGGCCTTGCCGCCGGCTTCGGGGCAAACGGCCGCCAAGGGCGGCAAAAAGGCAACGGTTTCGGGGGGGATGACTTCCGAAGCCGCCGCCCAAACCGTCGCGAAAACGGTCTCGAAGAAAGGAAAAACCCCCGCTGCAACCGCGCAGAATGTGCCCGAAAAGAAGCTTCAGGCAAGCAAGAACCCGCCCCCGAGCGAGGCTCCTTCCGGGAAAAAGAAACAGACCGCCGCCAAAGCACAAAAATCCACGTCCCCTGAAAAACAAAAGGTGGTACCCCCTCCCGCCGCCCGGAAGACGGGAACCTCGCCCAAGCCGTCCTGAGCGCAGCGAAGCCCAACACCCGACGAGACAGTATGGGTTGTCGGGTGGCAAATGTTCGCAATGGAACCGTTGGGCAGCCGCAGCCGATGATTTCAACGGGCGAGTCTCACCCGGAAGCAACCCCCGGCTGACGCAATCGAATGAACGGGCGAGCCGCATGGCGGACACGCCCTCGCCTCCATGAAAGACACGTGGCCCCCCTTCATCCATCGCGGGGACGCAAGGGGGGCGGAAATCTTCAGGTGGGGATCGTCAGGTGGGGGTTGTTAGCGGACCTTGACGAAGATGGGATTGGAGTAAAACCACAAGTCGTCCCACGCCATGTCCGCGTTATTGGTTCCCGGAGTGTTCTTAAGGGGATTCCCGTCGGCGTCGGTGCCGTAGATCACATTGCCCGCACCGTCCTTTTTCACTTCGCCGTAGCCCAAGTTGGTGCCGCGGATCCGGAAGAAGGTGTCCTTGTCCACATGGGGCACGGTGTAGGTCATCGTCGTGTAGCCATTCTTGTCGATCTTCCAGGATGTGGCGTCAAAAACGGCCACAACCTCGGCCACCGTCGAGTCCACGACGTTATACGCCGGGTTCGGGGTCACGCCGTCTTCGAGAAACTTGGTCGCCTTCGTCGGATTGATCCGGCCTTGGATAAGCTGCACGTGGTGCACGACCGGGGGCTTGCATACATGGCCTTGGGAAGCGTTCACCCCTGGGGTGCAGTTGTTGCGCTCAGGAGACTTGAAACGGATCTGGACGGTGATCTTTTCTTTTTTGCCGACCCACAGGGTTTCGCCCATGGTCGCACTGTTGGTGCCGCTTTGGTTTTTGACCGAAGATCCGGGAAAGGCCCTGAAATCCAATTCGTTGATGAGGTCTCCGTGGGTCACGAAGGCATTGCCGGAGCGCAAGCCGTTCACCACATCCTGGGCGGTGAAGGTGCCGTTCTTCAGAGTGTCGTCTTTTACCTTCACGTAGGTTTTCGTGTATTCGCCGGGCCAAAAGTCGTTCTTCGTGTCATGAAAATCGGAACTGGCGAACAAGAAAAAGCGGCGGCCGTCGGCCAGAAGGTTGTCCCAAACCCCGCCGGCCTGAGCCACATAAATGCCGGCGCCGCCGTAGGTCCCGCCGCCGCAGGAACTTGTCCCGAATTCGCCGCGTTGAGAGGATTTCTGATGGCCGGGGATGCCTTCGAAGCCGAAAGCGACGTCCGGAGCGTTATCGTTCAGGTCCCGCAAGGCGGCGATGGTATAGCCGCTGTTGCCGACGCCGCCGCATCCTCTGCGTTCCACGTGGGCGGGGATGGCCCAGCTGGTCGTCGGGTAATGGGCTTGCATCCAAAGAACCCCGTCCAAAGCCTTCTCATGAGTGGCATTCAAACCCAACGCGGGATAGGCCACCGTGTATTCGGTATTTTGTTTCTTGCCGGACCAGCCCATGATCGTTGCGGTGGTGGTTGTCAGGGTGCCGTCGGTATCGCTGTTGTCAAACCGGTACTCAAATTCGGCGATGGGCAGAGCGTTTTCGGCAATGATTCCCGTGCTGCAATGCTCATGACCGGGCATGTTCCATTCCATCCCGGTCATGGTGATCTTGTTCGGGTAGTTTTGCCGGATAACCTGAATCCAGTCATAAGCTCCGAGATAGGCTGCTCCCGTATAGCCCGGAATGTCCGTCGAGGGGCTGATGAGGGACTGCCATCGCCACATCTTGCCCGAGCTGGGATCATCGCCCAGGATTGGGTTGGGCGAATACGTCGTCCAGGCTTTTCCGAAACCATCCCGGTTGAAGCGGCCGCCGTGTTCCGAGTTGGCCTGGAAATCCAGTCCGTAACGATACCCGGTCGGCAAGACGCCTTGTATGTAGCCGGACGGAAGCGGATCGAGACGCGTGTTGACCGGAACCCCTGAAGGGTCCAGGTCGTTCATGGGCCAGCTGCCGTCGGTAAAGTAACTGTGCTGGTGAAAGTCGCCCGTCAGCCACCGCTCCGCTCCAAAACCAAGAGACGGCATCAAAAAGACGAGGGCGAGCAAGAGGTTGGTGAAAAACATCTTCTTTCGGTTTTTGCGAGTCATACGGGCCTCCTTTTTTGTGTAAGAGAAATCGTGAATCTGCTTTCGGAAGGCATATGACACGCGGGAGCGGGATGTTTCATGACACGAGGGCGAAGGTCTTGTGACGAATCTATGTCGAAGACGAAGCCGAAGAAAAAAGAAGAGGGGTGCGAAAGGACCGGGCGGGTTCAGCCGGGACGAATCACATGCACGGCGCAGGAGATGCACGGATCGTAGCACCGGATGATTTTTTCGGCTTCCTTGCGGATCCAATCAACGGGCCCATCGGCGCGGCGTTCCACGAAAAGGCGCAGATCCTTTTCCATGTGAGCCAGGTTCTGGGATGTGGGGGGAAGAATGGTGCAGCTTTCGACGCGCCCGGCTTCATTGAGCCGATAGCGGTGAAGGAGGCTTCCGCGGGGCGCTTCCGTGACCCACACGGCTTCGCCGCCCAGGGGTTCGTAGGGCACGGAGGCCTTTTCCGGTTCTTCGTAGCGCCGGATTAACCGTGCCGCTTCCGACAAGGCGTAGGCCAGTTCCACGGTCCGTGCCGCAATGGCCATTCGCGTGTTCCTGATGGGCACGGTGATGCCGGAAGAGTTCATGGCGTTGTGAATTTCCGAGGGGAGCCTGCCGTGGTTCAGATTCAGCCGGGATATGGGACCCACCAGGTAAGGCTCCGGGCCCTCTTTCCCCCGGATGCCGGCATGGAGCGCCGTGGAGTGACCCACCTGAAATTCCTGGACGGCGCTCAGGAAATCCTCCATGGCCATGGGGCTTCCTCTGGAACAACCCATCAGTCCCTCGTTCATGGGGTATTCCTCGTCGTGGACGAGGGAAACCCATACCGTGTCAAATTCGGCCTCTGGAAAAGGCAAAGCCGCCGCCCAGGCGATTTCTTTCAAGGAGGCTTCAAAGGCTCTTTCCACCGCCGGCAAAAAGGCCATCAGGTCTTTCTTGCGGGGAGCCCGTGTCAAACCGCCCACACAGACGGAGACGGGATGCACGGACCGGCCGCCGAGCAGGGCCAGGAGGTCGTTTCCCAGCTTTTTGAAACCAAGCCCCCTGGTGAGGATGGGAAGGTAATCCTTGGACGCCCACGCGCTTTCCAGACCGTAAAAATCGGGCCCGTTCAGCAGATAGATATGGAGCGCGTGGCTTTCGATCCACTCGGCGCAGTACAGCAACCGTCTCAGGTCCCGAACGGACGGATCCACGCGGACGCCGAAGATCTTTTCCAGGGCATGCACGGAAGACATCTGATAGGCCACGGGGCAGATGCCGCAGATCCTTGCCGTAAAGTCTGGCACCTCCGCATGGGACCGACCCTGCAGAAAGCCTTCAAAGAAGCGCGGCGCTTCAAAGATGGTGACTTTGACCTGGGCGGCCGTACCGTTCCGGATTTCAAGGACAATGCCGCCTTCGCCCTCGACCCGCGACAGCGAATCGACTCGAATGCGCTTACGATCGGCTTTCAAGGTGCGCCTTCCTATAGCTGTAGGAATTCATCTTGTCCAGAAGCGCCAGGCATTCCTTCGCGGCAAGCCCCATGGTTTGAAAGTGCCGCATCAGCGATTCCACGTTGGCATCGTCCTTGGGGCCGAAACACCCGTAGCAGGGCCTTCCGTAAGACGGGCAAAGGGCCTCGCACCCGGCGCGGGTGACCGGACCCAGGCAGGGTTCTCCTCGCGACACCAGAAGGCAGGGGATACCGCGCCTCTTGCATTCCATGCACAGGCTGTATCCCCGGATTCCCGGCCTCCTGCCAAGAAGAAACGCCGTCAGGGTTTCCGCAAGGGCGCTCGTGCTGATGGGGCACCCCCACAATTCAAAATCCACGTAAACATGATCGGAAATGGGGGTGGACGTGGACAGGGCATGGACGTCCGAGGGCGACGGGTACACGAGGTGGGTGTAGGACGACAGGCTCGCCCAGTTTCTCAGGGCCTGAAGCCCCCCGGAAACGGCACAGGCCCCGATGGTGATGAGAAACCGCGACCGATCCCGAACATCCACAATCTCTTCTCTTTGCCGCTCCGTGGATATGGATCCTTCCACCAAGGCCAGATCGAACGTGCCCTTGAGCGGCTTGTCCGTGGCCTCACGGAAATAGGCCACATCAAAGAGGTCCACCAGGCCCAAAAGGTCGTCTTCCATGTTGAGGAGGCTGAGCTGGCATCCGTCGCAGGACGTGAATTTGAAAACGCCGATCCTCGGTCTTTTCATGGCTCCCCCCGCCTCGTGGCGGCCTTCAGCGCGGCGGCCTGCCGCCCTAGATCTCCCGAATATCCCAAAATTCGGCGATCCGACTGAGTCGAAAGATGGGGCCGTCCTTGCAGACAAAAACGGGCCCGAACAGGCAATGACCGCAAAAGCCCATACCGCAGTTCATGTTTCTTTCCATGGAAAGAAAAATTTTTTCCGCCGGGATGCCTCGAGCCGTGAGGTCCTTGGCCAGGATGTGCATCATGACCTCGGGGCCGCACATGAAGACGATGCTCTTGAGGGGGTTGAAGGAGACATTCTTCATGAGCGTCGGGATCAGGCCCACCTCTCCCTTCCACGTTTCTTCCGGGTCCGCCTTGTCCACCGTCAGCCACACCTGGAAGGTGTCCCTGTATCGGGGAAATTCATCGCGAAACACGATGTCCTTGGGTGTTTTGGCTCCGTAAAGGATGAATTTTCTTCCTGGAAGGGAACATGCGGGGGACTTTTTTCTCCGTCCTTCGGACAGGATGTGTCGAATGACGGATCGTAAAGGCGCAATGCCCAGGCCGCCGGCGATAATCAAAAGATCCCGGTCTTCCACCTCCTCAAGAGGCCAACTGTTGCCAAAGGGCCCTCGCATGCCGATCACATCCCCGGGGCTCAGCCGGGACAGGTGGGTGGTCACATCGCCGGCCACCCGTACGGTATGGAGGATTTCATGGTCCGAGGGGGCCGAACTGATGGAAATGGGCGCCTCCCCGATCCCGGGGACGCACAGCATGTTGAACTGGCCTGGCCGAAAGGCATAGCCTCTGGCAATGTCTCGAGCGTTGATCTGTAAGGCATAGGTGGCGGTATCGCGCGTTTCCTTTTTGATCCACCGCACGGTCGCCTCGAACGGCACGGAAAGGTCGTAGCTCATGGGGCGGTCCTCGTGGCGGAAAGGGCTTCCAGTTCCTGCGTCAGGTCGATCCCTACCGGACACCACGTGATGCAGCGCCCGCACCCGACGCATCCCGAAGCGCCGAATTGATGGATCCAATAGGCGAGCTTGTGAGCCATCCAATGCCGGAAGCGGGCCCTTCGAGAGGGCCGAAAGTTCCCGCCGTGCACCCGGGCGAAATTGACGGAAAAACACGAATCCCAGGCCCGTCGCCTGGAGCCGCATCGTTCGGCCGTTTTCCGGGAAAGGCACGAAAGCGGAACGTGATCGTCTCCGGTGGTGCAAAAGCACGTGGGACAGACCTGCGTGCAGTTGCCGCACCCCATGCACCGGGCCGCGATTTCCGCCCATCGGGGATGGTCCAGGTTGTTCTCGATCAGCCGGGGCAGCGCCCGCGCGTTGACGGATTTTTTCATGAGTTCTCGGCACCGATCCAGCGTGGCGGCCTTTTCCGCCTCTTCTGTCGGGCCGGCAGGCTGTGTGGGCACGCCGTCGAGGATTTCCTTTCCCCTGGCACTGCCGATTTCCACGAAAAAGGATCCGTCCAGTTCGGTGAGCGCCAGGTCGTAGCCGTCGCGGACGTCCGGCCCGGTATGCATGGAGCTGCAAAAGCAATTGTTTCCGGGCCGCACGCACTGGACGGCCACAATGAAGGCGTTTCGCCGCAACCGTTCGTAGTGTCCATCCTTGACGGGGCCTTCCAGGAAGACCTTGTCGAGAAGTTTCAAGGCCGCAAGGTCGCAGGCGCGCATCCCGAAAAAGGCCGTCGGCGTTTCATGGCCGCTCGGGGAAACCACCTGAATCTGAAGGCGCTTTTTGGATTTCCTGAAAGTGTATTCTTCCCGCACGGGCGGGTGAAGGAAACGCTTGAAGGAGTCCGGCCCGATGGAAAAGGAAAAGATTTCCGAGTCCATGGCGTCCCCGAGGCGATAGATGCCCGGCCCGTGCCGGTCTCGACGGCCGGATGGCATCCGGGCGAGGTCGTCCAGGTCTCCGAGGACGATGACGTCATCCTCCAGGACGGGGCCGATGACGCGAAAGGCGGCTTTCAGCCTTTCGAAAATCCGCCCAAGATCCGCTTTCCCGACAATCACCGTGGACACTCCGAGCCCTCCCGGTTGAAGAAGTCATTGGCGTCCGAAAAGAATCGCGGCTACAACGCTTCCAGGCGGATGCGGCTGCTGACACACGCATGGCACGATCCCGAACGCACCCGGGCGGCGTCGGACAGGGACAGAACGCCCACAATGCGTTCCGGGTCTTGGTCGTGCACGAACAGGCGATGCACATCGCTGAAAATCATGCGACGGATGGCGTCTTCCAAAGGAGCCTGTGCCGGGCAGCTGCACACCGACGGGGTCATGACCTGTCGAGCCGGAACATTCGGTGCCGTGCCGCGCCGGTAAGCCAACGCGAGATCCGTCTTGGAGACCACCCCTCGCGGCACGCCCACGCCGTCAACGACCAGAAGAGCTCCAAAACGATAGGCGGACAGCGTCTCCATAACGGTATAGAGGGGGGCCTCCTCGTTCAGCGCTTGGACGTCCGGCGTCATGACTTCCCAGACTCGGTAGCGCGCGACGCCGTCGGACGAATGCTGCCCACGCCGACGGTGGAGGCTGATTTCGCAGTTACGGCATATCCTGTACAAAAGACCGACAATGTCGGGATAGGCGAGAAGGCCCTCAACGGGCCCGTTTTCATCTTCCCGGACGAAAAGCCGATAAACGGCCTTGGTGCGCATGATCTCCAACGCCCGGGATAAAGACGTGTCCGGCCGGCAAAACAAAGGCGGCCCGTTCATGATCTGTTCCAGAGGAGCGTCCACGGGCACGCCCGCATAGTAGGCGCCCATGATGTCGGTCTTGGAAACCACACCCACGGGTTTTCCTTCGGAATCCGTCACCAGGGTGGCGCTGACTTTGTACTTGATGAGGGCGTTGACGGCCGAGGCGATGGAGGCCCGCTCCGGCCTCTGGATGACCTGGCGGCGCATGGCTTGAGCCACCCGAAGGCGACTCAGCGTGTCTTTGGAGGCCTCGGAACGCATGGGAAAGTTCCCTGGGGCAAAGGCTTCACTGCGACAGACGTTCCAAAAGATCGTAAAACAAATCCGATATGTAAATAATGCCTTGGATTTCGCCTCGATCCAGAACCGGCAGCCGCCGGATGTGTTTCTTGATCATAAGGTCCATAACACGCAGCACATGGGTGTCTGGGGTTACGGTGATGACTTCCGTAGTCATGATGTCGCCGACCCTTACGGCCCGCGCCCTTTCGCAGGCCACATCCATAATGCCTTCCACGTCGATGTCGTCCATGTGGCCCCAAATGTGGATATGTTTCGGGCGCATAAAGAGGAGGATATCATACATGGAAAGCATCCCGATCAGACGGTTCTGCTCGTCGGTGACCATCATGCCGAAGATTTTTCGCCCTTTGGCGCTGGCCCGACGGAAAGCCTGCACGGCCTCGTTCAAGGGAAGATCAGGTTTCAACGTCTCGAAATCCGTGCTCATCACTTCCTTGGCCAAGGTCTTCACGGCAGCCTCTCGAGGGTGCAATGGAACAATACGCCGTCCCGCGTCTTTTTTCTTCGCAAAAACAGCCGGGGCTTGAACGTTAGGATTTCCATAACCCGATTGCAGGTTTCGACGCAAGCCCTTCCGGGCGGGGTGCCTGTGAAAGCTGTATCCCTTCGGCACAGGATGTCAGCCCAGGGCGAGGGCCTGGGATGGGAACCTCCACGCCCCGAAGGGGCACAACACGTCAGCCCATGACGAAACCCTGGGACAGAAGCCCCACGCCCCGAAGGGGCACAACATGTCAGCCCAGGGCGAAGCCCTGGGATGGGAACCTCCACGCCCCGAAGAGGCACAACATGTCAGCCCAAGACGAACCCCTGGGACAGAACCCCTACGCCCCGAAGGGGCACAGGATGTCAGCCCAGGGCGAAGCCCTGGGACCCAAAGCGGGCCCGTTTTTGCCAATTTTTAACCCCCGGAGCGGTGTAACCGCACCCCCGGTGATTCCTTTGAACGGGACGGGGGGGGTATCGTCAATGTGCTTCGCCCCTTTGGGGCTTCACTTTTGTTTTAAACGGCGCTCGGACCCGGGGCTGCGCCCCGGGCTATGATGTTTCGCCCCTTCGGGGCCACCGCCCCGCACGCACCACGTGGCCCCTCGACGCGGCAATCCCAACGCCCAAAACCCATCGCCCCACTCCAACGCCCACCGCCCCGAAGGGGCACAGGATGTCAGCCCATGACGAAACCCTGGGACAGAAGCCCCTACGCCCCGAAGGGGCACAGGATGTCAGCCCAGGGCGAACCCCTGGGACAGAACCCCCTACGCCCCGAAGGGGCACAACACGTCAGCCCAGGGCGAAGCCCTGGGACCCAAAGCGGGCCCGTTTTTGCCAATTTTTAACCCCCGGAGCGGTGTAACCGCACCCCCGGTGATTCCTTTGAACGGGACGGGGGGTATCGTCAATGTGCTTCGCCCCTTCGGGGCTTCACTTTTGTTTTAAACGGCGCTCGGACCCGGGGCTGCGCCCCGGGCTATGATGTTTCGCCCCTTCGGGGCGACCGCCCCGCACGCACCACGTGGCCCCTCGACGCGGCAATACCAACGCCCAAAACCCATCGCCCCACTCCAACGCCCACCGCCCCGAAGGGGCACAACATGTCAGCCCATGACGAAACCCTGGGACAGAAGCCCCTACGCCCCGAAGGGGCACAGGATGTCAGCCCATGACGAACCCCTGGGACAGAAGCCCCTACGCCCCGAAGGGGCACAACACGTCAGCCCATGACGAAACCCTGGGACAGAAGCCCCTACGCCCCGAAGGGGCACAACACGTCAGCCCAGGGCGAAGCCCTGGGACCCAAAGCGGGCCCATTTTTGCCAATTTTTAACCCCCGGAGCGGCGTAACCGCACCCCCGATGATTCCTTTGAACGGGACGGGGGGTATCGTCAATGTGCTTCGCCCCTTCGGGGCTTCACTTTTGTTCTAAACGGCGCTCGGACCCGGGGCTGCGCCCCGGGCTATGATGTTTCGCCCCTTCGGGGCGACCGCCCCGCACGCAAACCGTCACCCACGGCTGCCTAAAGAACACTGAAAGCTCTGTGACTTCAGCCATGGCAGGGCTTCCCATCATCTAAAGGCAGGCTCTCTTTCGAAGCATGGCGGCGGCATGGTGGGCCATGCGCAACGGTTCGGGAATGCGGTATGGACCGAGGCAGCGCTCCACGAGATGCAGGGCCGAGTCGCAATCGGCCAGGTGGCCTGGGGAGACGTAAAGGGGTTTCACGCGGGTTTTGGAACGGTAGACGTAGCCCACATGGGCACCGTCCAGCAGCAGAGGCTGCCTGTCGCCGCGCAAAGGTCCCAGGGGAGCATGGTCGCCGCACAGTCTCGTTTTGGCGCACCCCACGGTGGGCAGTCCCAGCAGGACGCCCAGATGGCAGGCAAGGCCGAAGCGACGCGGATGGGCCAGCCCCTGGCCGTCGCAGAGGAAAACGTCCGGGGGATGTCGAAGACGCTCATAGGCCTGAAGCATGGCCGGAATTTCGCGGAAGCTCAGCAGGCCCGGCACGTAAGGAAAGCGGATCGGGCCCGTGACGTGCACCGTTTCCAGGGGGGAGAGATCCGGCCAGGAAAAGGTGACGATCACGGCGATGAGCTCGCGGGATTCTTTGAGATAGGAAAGATCGGCCGCCGCCAGGACGGAAAAGGACGCCGGCAGGGGCTGCAAATGCACCCTGCCGGCCAGATGCTCTTGGAGTTCACGGGCTTCCCGGGGGGAGAGGCGGTCCACGCGGGCTTCCCCACCTTTAGGTGCATCGGGAAAACCCGCACGCGCGACACACAATGCACCCGCCGTCGTATTCCACCGAGGCACCGCAGTCGGGACAGGCTCCCATCTCCTGTAAGGCCGAGGCCACGTTGGCCTGAGCGTGGCGGTTCAGCACCTTCGCAATGGCGTCGGTGCACGACAGGATCTGTTCCCCGTTTTGCCAGATGGGCGAAGGGCACCGAATGCCCATGAGCTGTCGAATGATGGATTCGATGCGCACGCCGGAACGAAGCGCCAGGGAAATGAGCCGCGCGGTGGCTTCGATCTGGGAGTAGGCGCACCCGCCGGCTTTTCCCATCTGGGCGAACACTTCACAAAAGCCGTATTCGTCGCGGTTGATGGTCACGTAAAGCTTTCCGCAGCCTGTGTTGATGCGCTCCGTCGCGCCGATGGTCTTGTCCGGCCGAGGTCTCGGCTCCACTTGACGGAACTCGGGTTTTTTCTGGATATTCAACACCTGTCTATCCCGGCTGCCGTCCCGATAGACGGTCAACCCCTTGCAGCCGGCCTTGAAGGCTTGAAAATAGGCGTTATAAATATCTTCCGGCGTGGCGCTGTTGGGAAAGTTGATGGTCTTGCTCACCGCATTGTCCGTGAATTTTTGGAAAGCGGCCTGGATGCGGATGTGCCATTCCGGACTGATGTCGTGCGCGGTGACGAAAACACGGCGCACCTCCTCGGGAATTTCCGAAAAGGACTGGAGGCTTCCCCGGGAGGCGATCTTTTTCATCAGGCTTTCCGAATAAAATTTCCGCTCTTGAGCCACCTTTTGGAACAGGGGATGCACTTCCAGCAGCTCCTCACCGTCCAAGACTTTGCGCACGAAAGAGATGGCGAAAACCGGTTCCACGCCGCTGGAACAACCGGCCAGGATGCTGATGGTGCCTGTCGGAGCGATGGTCGTCGTCGTGGCGTTTCTCATGAAGGGGGAGGCGCCGCCCTTTTCCGGATCGTAGACAGACCCCTTGAAATTGGGAAAGTTGCCGCGCTTTTTGGCCAACTCCGCCGAGGCCTCCTTGGATTCCTTCTGGATGAAAGCCATGACTTCTTCCGCTGCCGCCACCGCCTCGTCCGAATTGTAAGGGATGCCCAAAGCCATGAGCATGTCGGCGAAGCCCATGACCCCGAGGCCGATTTTGCGGTTGGCCAAAGTCATTTCCCGGATCTTGTCCAGCGGGTACTTGTTGACGTCGATGACGTTGTCGAGAAAGTGGACGGCTTGCCAGACCACATCCCGCAAGCGGGCGTAGTTGACGGCCCCGTCCTGGACCATGTGGAGCAGGTTGATGGAGCCGAGGTTGCAGGATTCGTAGGGCAGCAGCGGTTGTTCGCCGCAGGGGTTCGTGCTTTCGACCATGCCCACATGGGGCGTGGGGTTGGCGCGGTTGACGGCGTCGATGAAAATCACGCCCGGTTCGCCGTTTTTCCACGCCGACTGGACGATGCTCTGAAAGACCTTGCGGGCCGGCAGGGTCTTGGTCGTCATGCCGGTGCGCGGATTGATAAGATCGTAGTCTTCGTCGTTTTCCACGGCTTTCATGAAGGCGTCGGTGACGGCCACGGAGATGTTGAAATTGGTCAACCGGTCGTTGTCGTGCTTGCACGTGATGAACTTTTCGATGTCCGGATGGTCGACCCGAAGAATCCCCATATTGGCGCCGCGCCTTCGGCCGCCTTGCTTGATGGTGTCCGTGGCCGAATCGAACACGGTCATGAAGCTCACCGGGCCGCTGGCGACGCCGTTGGTGCTTTTCACCACATCCCCTTCAGGACGCAGCCGCGAAAAGGAAAAACCCGTCCCGCCGCCGCTTTGGTGAATCTTGGCGGCGTATTTCACGGCTTCGAAGATTTCTTCCAGCGAATCCCCGACGGGAAGAACGAAGCACGCCGAAAGCTGACCCAGCTCGGTTCCGGCGTTCATGAGGGTCGGCGAATTGGGAAGAAAATCGAGAGACGTCATGAGCGCATAGAACCGTTCGGCCGTTTCGGCCACTTCCTTTTCCGACGCTCCGTACAGAGCGTCGGCTTCGGCGATGGCCTGAGCCACCCGCTGAAAGAGTTCTTCGGGTGTTTCGATGGGTTCGCCCTTTTCCCCCTTTTTCAGGTAGCGCTTCTTCATGACGAGAAGGGCATTGGGGGTCAAAGGGACCCGGGTTCGGGGCGCAGCCCGCTTGGCCCGTTTCGGTACGGTGATCATGGATTCTCCCGCCGGCGTGAGTTTTCCGGACATGTCCTTGGCTGTATCCTGCACTGTGGCGTTCATGGCGCGCTCATCCGTCATGACTTCATAACTCCCGTGGGTGATTCGGAAAAGATGGAATGCCTTTCCTCATTCGTGGACCGTTTCGATGCCTTTTAGGGATCGCATTCTACGCCGAGAGACCGTCCCATGGCAAAAATGAAAAACCTTTGGTCCGGAAAGGGTTAGAGCGAGCACATGGGATTCACGGGGAAAATCCGTGTCGATTTTTTCGTGCCGCTCATCCGCCGTGAAAGCATCGGTCCGCGCACGCCGCCGCCGTCGCCGTACCAACGCGCGAGGCGCCAACGCCATTGCGCCCGATCGGTCGCGAAGGTATTCTTGACCGGAAAAGCAACGAGCGCAACGGTGGCCGAGGAACACGGGGGCCGGCGGATTGTTGTCAAGGGAACGGGGGCAATGATGACCGAAGCAAAAGAACACGGCGCGTGGCTTGTGGATACTCATGCGCACTTGGATTTTCCGGAATTGTTTGGCGACTTGGACGGGGTCTTTGAGCGATGCCGCGCGGCCGGCGTAGCCGTCGTCGTGACCATCGGGATCGACGAAAAGACGAGCCGCACGGCGGTTGAACTCAGCCGTCGTTATTCCCACGTGTACGCCACAGTGGGACTCCATCCCCACGGTGCTCGCAGGCTGTCAGATCGGGATGCAGACACCTTCGTCCGCTTGGCCACCGAACCCAAGGTCGTGGCCCTCGGCGAAATGGGGCTGGACTACTACCGGGACAGGCAGCCTCGGCCGGTTCAGCGGGCCTGCTTGGAACAGCAGCTGGAACTGGCCGTGCGGTGCGACAAGCCTGCGGTCTTTCACATCCGCGAGGCCCACGAGGACTTTCTGAAAATTGTGACCCCTTACGCGGGGCGGCTTCGGCCGAGCGTGCTCCATTGCTTTTCCGGCGATTGGGCAACCGCCCTTCGGTGTCTGGAGCTGGGGTTCTATCTTTCCATTCCGGGAACGGTCACCTACAAAAACGCTCAAGAACAGCAGCGCGTCGTGCGTATGGCGCCTCTGGACCGGCTTCTGGTGGAAACCGATGCCCCTTACCTGACGCCGGTTCCCTTTCGAGGAAGGCCCAATGAGCCTTCCTATGTCCGCTGCACGGCCGAAAAGATCGCCGAACTGAGGGGCTGTTCTTTCGAAGAAGTCGCTTGGGCGACCACTCGAAATGCGGAACGCGTCTTCGGATGGGGAAAGGATAGGGGAGCGCAAGGGTGAAGGCGAATCCCGGGCTGCTTTACACCGCCTGCGAACCGCTCGTTTTGGCTTCCGCGTCCCCGCGGCGTCGTGAGCTTCTCGCTCGGTTGGGCCTGCGCTTTCGTGTGGTGCCCAGTCCGCTGGAGGAGCCTCCGGTGGATGCACGGCCTGAAATCGGCGTCCGCCGCTCGGCCCTTTTCAAGGCGCGATCCGTGGCCGAGCGGGAACCGTCTTCGTGGGTTCTCGGCGCAGATACCATCGTGGTCCTCGGAGGACTGATTTTCGGAAAGCCGAGCTGCCCTGAAGAAGCCGTAAAGATGCTGCGGTCTCTGAGCGGCCGAAGCCATAGTGTGTTCACCGCCGTGTGCCTGATCCACTTGAAGCGGGGTTTTTCTCAAGGGGATGTGATTCAAACCCGTGTGGAGTTTCGGGATCTTTCGGACGCCGAGATCGCCGCGTACGTGCGCACGGGAGAGCCCATGGACAAGGCTGGAGGCTACGGCATTCAGGGGCTGGGGGCGGCCTTCGTCAAAGCCGTGTACGGCTCCTACACGAACGTGGTGGGGCTCCCCCTCGCGGAAACCCTGGCCATGCTGCAAAAGAACGGGGTCATTGCGGCGCAATGAGCTTGGCGAGGCGAAGGGGGGCCCAAGGGTGTGGGGGGGAGGGTGGTGGGGGTCGGTGTGCTCACCCCAACAAAAATCACGGGCGCGGCTGCACCATCCCTTCTCTTGCCGCGTCGAACAGCGAAAAAGAAAGGCTGAATCCTCGGGCGCCTTTGGGCCGACTTTCATAGAAGCCTATGACAATAAGGGTAAAACGGGACGATGCTATGGCTGCGGGGGAGCCGATGAAGGACGTAGCGGCACGGCTGGCGGAAATCCATCGACGCATCGAGGCGGCGGCCCGCCGCTCAGGACGGGACCCCCAAAGTGTGAAACTCATCGGCGTTTCCAAGACGGTGCCCGCGGAAAGGATTCGGGAAGCCGCGGCGGCGGGACTCCACCGGTTTGGGGAAAATTACGTGCAGGAGGCCGGCCGTAAGATGGAGTCGCTCCTCGATCTTCCGTTGGAATGGCACTTCATCGGCCATTTGCAAACCAACAAGGCGAAATCGGCCGTGGAGCGGTTTCATTGGGTCCATACCGTGGATCGGCCGTCTTTGGCTCGAGAACTGGACAAGCGAGCGGGGACTCGAGGCAAAAGGCTGCCGGTTCTGATTCAGGTGCACCTGGGCGACGAAGAAACCAAAGGAGGGGTGGCCCCGGAAGAATTGGACGACCTTTTCATGGCGATCCAAACCATGGAATGGCTCGATGTTCGGGGTCTGATGGCCGTCCCGCCGTATGTGGAGGATCCGGAAGGGGTTCGGCCGTTTTTTCAAACGCTGCGCCGGCTTCTTGAAAGACTGCGCCAAAGCGCGCGGCATCCCGAGCGGCTCACGGAACTTTCCATGGGCATGAGCCACGATTTCGAAGTGGCCATCGAAGAGGGGGCCACCCTCATCCGCGTGGGCACATCCCTTTTCGGCCCTCGAACTCCATAGCCTCGGAGCCCCGTAGGGTGGGGTGAGCGAAGCGAACCCCGACGCGGGAAGAGGAAGCCCCCGGAGGTTGTCGCGGAGGATTTCCTTCGCCCCTTCGGGGCTTGGGTTTAGCGGGGGGCGCCCATGACCCGGGGCTACGCCCCGGGCTTTGATGGTACGGCCCTTCGGGCCTTTCATCGTTGGTTCCTTCAGGCCTTGCATGTTTGGTCCCTTCGGGGCGGTCACCGTTGGTTTCTTCAGGCCTGGCGTGTTTGACCCCTTTGTGCTTACTGGCGAGGGTTTTTTTGGGGGCGAGGGGGTGCGGCCGCCTGTTGGCGGCGGATTTCGGCGAGAGCCACCGCCGTGGCCGCGGCGGCGTTCAGGGACTGCACGGGGCCCGTGCCGGGGATCTTGACCAAAAAATCGCAGTTTCTTTTTACCAGAGGCCGGAGTCCCGTGGCTTCGTTGCCCACCGCCAGGGCCACGGGCATGGTGTAGGACAGTTCGTACAGGGACTGCCTTCCTTCCAGGTCCAGCCCCACGATCCAATAGCCGTGGCCTTTGATCCGCTCCATGGCTCGAACCAAATTGGTCACCTGCACCACGGGAAGATGGGCCAGGGCTCCCGCCGAGGCTTTGAACGCCGCCCCGGTGACCTGGACCGACCGGTCCTTCGGAAGGACGACGGCGCGCGCGCCGAGAAAACATGCGGTTCTCAGGATGGCGCCCAGATTTTGCGGATCCTGAAGGCAGTCCAACAGCAGAATGGGAAGTCCTGCAGGGTCGGGGCGGGCCAAAAGGGACTCAAGGGCCTCATAACGGAAACTGCCGAGACGTGCGGCGATGCCTTGATGGCGATCGTGGCCGAAGCGTTCCGAAAGGCTTTGCCGGAGCACCGGCACCGTCGGGATGCCGTGTTCGTGGGCCAAGGCGAGCACCGCCCGGCTTCGCGGGTCGTCGCGGCAGCACAGAATTTCCGTGATCGTCCGGGGATCGGCTCTCAGGCATTCCATGACGGGGTTCACACCGTAGATCCAGAGTCCTTCGGCTTCGGCGTCCCGTCCGGTCCTGGGGCCACGTCGGCGGTCCTTTGAGGGCTCTTTGGGCACGGCTTTCTCCAAACGCCGCCCGTCAGAGCAGGGGCAGGAACGGGGTCAGGGCCCGGTGGGCCCGGGTTCGCTCGCAGCGGCACGCCCGAATAATGGCGCTCACGTCCGTGACGGCTTCTTCCAAGACATCGTTGACAACCAAATAATCATACCAGGGGGCCTCTCGAATTTCCGCTTCGGCGGCATCGAGCCGGCGCCGAATGACGTCCTCCGTCTCCGTGCGGCGGCGGCGCAACCGCTCTTCAAGTGCGCTGAGGGTCGGGGGGAGGATGAAAATCGTCGTCGCCGCAAGGCCGCTGGCCCGTACCTTTCGAGCCCCCTGGACATCGATTTCCAGAAGGACATCGAAGCCGTCGGCAAGCCATGCTTCCACGTGACGGCGGTCCGTGCCGTAGTAATGGCCGTAGACGTGGGCCCATTCGAGGAAGCGGCCGCCGCGGATGCCCTCTTCGAAGGTGTCCCGGGTAAGGAAATGATAGTCCACCCCGTCGGTTTCGCCCGGTCGCGGCGCCCGAGTGGTGCAGGAGACGGAAAAACGCAGCCGGGAATCCCGAGCGAGCAGGGCCCGCACCATGGTGCTCTTGCCCACGCCGGATGGGGCCGAGAGTACGAAAAGGTGTCCTGAGACGCCCTCGGGCATTTCACTTTCCGCCTTTTGCCGAAGAACCGTCCCGGTGGCCTTGATCGTGAACGAGCCGCTGGGCGATGGTTTCCGCCTGGACGCCGGACAGGATCACATGGTCGCTGTCCGTAATAATGATGGCGCGGGTGCGCCGCCCCATGGTGGCGTCAATGAGCTTGTTGTTCTGTTTGGCGTCTTCCTTCAGACGCTTCATGGGTGCCGAACTGGGCGAGACGATGGCCACGATGCGGTTGGCCACAACCGTGTTGCCGAACCCGATATTGAGGAGTTTGATGTCCATAGGCGACCTCATTCGATGTTTTGAATCTGTTCCTTAATCTTCCCGACGGCGTTTTTCATGCGCACCACGGCTTGGGACACAATCAGGTCGGTGGTCTTCGACCCGATGGTGTTCACTTCCCGGTGCAACTCTTGGGTCATGAAATCCAGCCGGCGGCCCTCCACGGCCTCATGGGAAGCGATCCAGCCCTCCATCTGGTCCACATGGCTTTTCAGACGCACCAATTCCTCGTTGATGTCGGTGCGGTCCAACAGGTAAGCCACTTCCTGAAGCAACCGGTTTTCGTCCAGGCTGCCCCCAAAAGCGGCCACGATATCCTGGATTTTGGCTCGAAGTTTCTCTCGAAGTTCCGCGGCAACCACCTGGCGGCGCTCTTCCACCACAGCCCTGTCCCGTTCGAGCTCCCGAAGGCGTTCCAGAATGTCCTGCGCCATGGCGCGCCCTTCAACCGTGCGTGCCTCCACCAGCCGTTCCACGGCCTGTTCCGTGGCCTGGGCGACCAAGACCCGCAGGCCTTCCGCGTCCGGGGCGGCGGCGTCCGTTTCCCAGATACCGGGCAGTTTCAGAAGGGTTTCCAGCTTGGGAGGATCCGAGCCGGGGAGTTTTACGTGGAGTTGATACAAAGCGTCCCAATAGGCGCGGGCCGTTTGGAAATGGATGCGGGCCGCCTTGACCGCCGAAGCCGTCGGCTCGATGGAAACGTAGCAGTCCACGCGGCCGCGCTGAAGCTTCCTGCGCACCACGTCCCGGACCACTTCCTCCACCTCGAGGTGCTCTTTCGGCACGCGGATGAACAGATCCAGATGTTTTCCGTTGACGCTGCGCAGTTCCACGACGGCTTGATACAGGCCGTTATCGAGAGACGCTCGAGCATAGCCGGTCATGCTTCGAATCACGATTCGCAGTCCTCCATGGGATCCGGGCGACGTGGGATGCGCCCGCTACGGCGGGCGATCAGGATGCCTCGAAGAAGTCCGAAGAATCGTCTCGTTTCATCCTGAGCATAGTCCGGGTAAGTCCAGGGCAGAGGCCGATAGGCGCCGTCGCGATAAAGCAGGGTCAGGTCCGCGTAAATACCGTCTCGAAGATAAATCCGATGGCCGGCGTTTTTGCCCGTGGCCAAAACGAGGCGTTCTTCGCACAGGAGCCCCGGGTCCACGTTCACAGTGCGCCGGCCGTCACAGGCCGTGTCCTGTTCCAGGCGATTGGTGCGGGCCTTGATGTCGGGCAGAAGGCCCGGATCCACGAGGGTGTCGAAGCTTCCGAAAAGCCGTCGAATGCCCGGGCCCATTTCTTTTTCGTAAAACCGCGTAAAGGCGAAATCCTGAGGGCGCGTCACGGCGTCCAGGGGGCCGAAAAGGTCGGTCAAGGATCGAAGCGCGGCGATTTTCCCGTCGTCTTCTCGAAAGAGAAGCCCGAAGACCAATTTGCACGGTTTGGGAGCCTTGGGGACACTCATGCCCGGTACCCGATACCGTCCGTCAGCGCGGCGCGAAGGCGGCCGCGGTCCACCGCCGCCGTGCCCACCTCACCCACGACGATGCCGGCGGCCGTATTGGCCAAGGCGGCGGCGTCCCGCATGGCCAAGCCGGCGGATGCGCCGAGCGCCATGGCGGCGATGACCGTGTCGCCGGCTCCGGTGACGTCGAACACCTTTTGGGCCACCGTGGGGATGTGAAACGGTAGGGCTCCCGCTTCAAAGAGGCTCATGCCCTCGGGACCTCGAGTGATGAGGACGTGCCGGCACTGGAGCTTTTCCAGGAGGAGTCGGCCGGCCGTTTCCAGGGAGGCTTCGTCGGTGACGGCGATTCCGGACATGGCCGAAGCCTCCTGAGTGTTGGGGGTGATCACGGTCACATGGTGATAAAAGTCCGTGTGTGTCACCTTAGGGTCCACGAAGACGGGAATGTCGTAACGGGTCGCCAGGGACCGAACGGCATCCATGACATCACGGGAGACCACCCCCTTGGCGTAGTCGGACACGATGATCGCGTCGCTTTCGCCGGCGGCGGTTTCCAGAGCCCGCAGCAGGGCCTGGGTCGTCCGGCTGTCGTGGGGGCGCACCTCTTCCCGATCCACGCGCACCACTTGCTGGTGCCGGGCGATCACACGGGTTTTGACCGTCGTGGGCCGGTCATGCACGGTGATCACGCCGGAACAGGGCACACGGGCGCCCTCGAGCAACTCGCGGATTTCGGCACCGAAGGCGTCATGTCCCACAATGCCCGCCACTCGGGCATGCCCGCCCAGGGTCACGATATTGCGCACCACGTTGGCCGCTCCGCCCAGCAGGTGGGTTTCACGGCGGACTTCCACCACGGGCACCGGGGCTTCCGGTGAGATGCGGCGCACATCGCCCCACAAAAAAACGTCCAGCATAAGATCCCCCACCACGAGAATGGTGCACCGGGGGAAACGATCCAGTCCCTGGAGCAGCATGGGGACACGGACGGTGAGGGCGTGCGGAAGGGCGACCATAAATCGAATGAGCTCCGCGCTTAGGCAAGCGGCTTGGCTTCTTCGGGAAGCATGATGGGAATGCCGTCCCGAATTTCGTAAAGAAGCCGGCACCGTTCGCACACAAGGCCGTCTTGGTTTTCCGTGAGCCGAATGTCCCCCTTGCACTGGGGACACACGAGGATCTCTAAGAGCTCTTGGCTGATACTCATCTCATCCCCCCTGCATCACCGATTCAAGACGGTGACCTTTCTTTCCACGGCCTCGGCTTCGTCCTCGCGCTGGGCCTCCAGAAGCTGCCGATAGGTTTCGATGGTGGATCGCAGCTTGGCTTCCAGTTGAATGCGCTGGCGCTTGAGTTCGTTGATATCCTGATGGAGCTGGGAAAGGCGCTGGTGGGCGGCTTGAAGGATTTTTTCCGCGCGAAGTTCCGCGTCGGCGATGAGGAGTTTGGCTTCCTTTTCGGCGTTGGCCTTCATGAGTTCGGAAGCTTTCTGCACGTTGGCCAAAACGTTTCGGATGGCCTTTTCCCGTTCCCGATGTTCCGAAAGTTCCTTGTTCAGCTGCTGCACTTCGCGCTGCAAGGCCGCATTGTCCGCCTTCAGGCGATCCAGCTCCGAAGCCATCTGATCCACAAAGAGATCAACCTCTCTGGGACTGTAGCCTCTCCACTTCAAAGGAAATCTTTTTCTTCCCGTATCTGCGGGCGTCCATTCCATAGACGGTCGCCTTTCCGTGCCGTGCTGAAGGGCCTTCTAAGCTCTGAGCACCAGAGCCATTTCCCTCAGGGAGGGAACCAGGAAATTTTGGAGAAACAGCAACACGAGGATGACGATCATGGGAGAGAAATCGATGCCGCCGAAGGCGAAGGGTATCCTCCGCCGGATGGCGTAGAGCACGGGCTCCGTGATGCTGTAGAGAAACCGGACGATGGGATTGTAGGGATCGGGGTTAACCCAGGAGAGAACAGCCCGGGCGATGATGATCCACATGTAGGTCGTCAACACGATATCCAGGATCTTGGCAAAGGCCATGAGCAGATTGCTGAAAACGAACATCGCGGAATCCTCGCCCCTCTTGGAGTGAGAAAAGCCTGTTTTTGAGCCCTCTTGCCACAGTGACGGGCGAAAACTAGCCGTTTCTCGGCCCAGTGTCAACGAGGAAACCCGGAAAGCCGTCGATCTTAGGGTAGGGGGTAGGGTTTGGCGCCGCCCGTGAGACCCCGGGGGCAACCCACTGCTTCAGGCTTCGCCCTCCCGCCCCGGCGCCGGATGGAGGTTGGGGTGAGCGCAGCGCACCCCAACACCAAACACCACCCACCTCGTTACGCCCTTGGGGAACGGGCCCTCTTTGGCGGACTGGACGAGGCCACGGCCCCCATGACAATGCCTGCCGCGAGGACACACAGGCCCAGGGCTGTGGGAAGGGAGACCGTTTCCCGGAAAAAGAAAAAGGCGAGGGTCGTGGCCCCTAGGGGTTCTCCGAGGGTCAGCACGGCGACGGCCGTGGCGCTCAGATGCTTGAGAGCCCAGTTGAAGCTCGTATGGCCGATAAGCTGGGGCACCACGGCGAGAAGGACGAGAACGGCGGTGGTTTCGGCAGAAAAGCCGTAGAGCGGGGTGCGGCTGATCAGACATAGGAGGATAAGCACGCCGCCGGCGATCCCGTAGCTCCAGAAGATATACGTTCGCAAAGGCAAGGTTCTTCGGGCGTATCGGCCGGCGAGAAAATAGCCCGAGGCCATGAGGCCGCCGAGCAGGGCCAAGAGATCGCCCAGGAGCGAATGGATGCCGAGGCGGAAATCCAACCCGGCGACGACGGCGGTTCCCGCAACGCAGGCGGCGATGGCCGCCCCCATGAGGGGCTGGATGCGTTCTTTCAAGAGAAATGAAGAAAAGACGGCGGTAAAGATGGGACTCGTGCTCACTAGGGTGACGGAACTGGCCACCGTGGTTCTTTTTAGGGACTCGATCCACAAGGCGAAATGCAGGGCGAGGAAAAGCCCCGAAAAAAGAAGAGCTTTCCAGGGAAGGGGGTCTTTGGAGGGGGACGTGAAGCGTTTGGAAAGCGCCCACGGCGCGATGACCAGGGCGGCCAGAGTGACCCGGTAGGCGGCGATGGCCAAAGAGGGGGCCTGGGCCAGGCGGATGAGAATGGAGGCACTGGAGATGGCCGCCATGCCGGTGCAGACGACGGCCCACAGGCTCCACGGTGCAGGCGTTTTTTCCTTGTCAGGCATTGGGCCTCTCCGAAGGATGTTCATCGGGTCGGACCTTAAATGAAAAAGGATGCCGAGGCAACGGCGGCACAGGCCATTGACGATGAGCGAAGGGCCGTGGTATGAAGAAAAGCTCAGTTTGAGCTGGCGTAGCTCAACGGTAGAGCAGCTGATTTGTAATCAGCAGGTTGCGGGTTCGAATCCCATCGCCAGCTCCAAGAAAAGCAAGGGGTTAGGTCACAGGCCTAACCCCTTCTTTTTGTTCCAGGCTACGCTCAGGCTACAAATCCCCTTCGCTTGGGCTTGTTCAAAGGTTTTTGTGGGTGCCGTGGTGCCCCCGCTTGGCGTGGCTCCCAAACCTCCCGCGTCCTCCAGTGCAAGCGATTGCACAAATTGCACAAAATGCACAATGGGCGTGTTCGCTTGCGGGTAAACGTCATGCCTCCTCAGAAGCAATTCGCAAAAATCCTCCAGGCGCGAACACGCACGCACCTCCAGGGGAGGAGGAGGCAGGCCTCCATCCCGCGAAACGTCCTCTGGTTAGGAAGGGTTCAGGGGGGAAAAACTTGCGACGGTGGCTCACAGAAGCCACGATCTTGAGGCAGCAAAGGTGGGAGAGAACCCCCCCTGCTATGCGTATTCGGACAGCCCGAGGCCGGCTAGGGCCTCCGCCGTGAAGAAAACTTCCCAATGGGGCTCGATGTTGTAAGCAAGCACGATGAGGTCCGCCAAGGCCTGGGTTTCGACGGCCTCCGGGGGGATGTTGTCAAGCTCCCAGGTGCCAAGGAAGTGGGTTAGGAGGTCACGCGCGATCTTGGGGAGGTGCAAGGCGAGCATCGCTCCCTCCCCCCGGTCAAAGCGAAGCTTGATGAGCAAGCCAAAGGAAACGAGCCGTCTTATGGCATAGCGAACCCTGGGCTCGGAAAGGCGAAGGGGTGGCATTTTCCCTTTCGGCGTGCACAGGCTTCGTGCAGAAATGGGGGCAAACAAACGCCCCTCCCGCAAAGTCCGTCGGGAGACGGCCCGAAGGACTTTTGCCTCCGCCGCGCCGTCCCCAAAATCGTATATCCCGGCAAGCACCAAATCAAACGCAACGGCGTCCAACACGCTCGCGGCTCGTTCCAGCAAAAGAGGTTCCATCGGTTTGACTCCTTTGCTCTCCCCCCGCCTTTTCCATTCCAGGGGGTTGAAAAGAAGCGTTTTCCCGCTCGGGGCGAATTGCGTGTATTGTAGTGCCCACAGAAGCTGGGAGGTTTCTCCCCCCGTGGCTTGAGCGGGGGGGATTGACCTTTCGGAAATCCAAGCGGGGGCACTCACACCATGGAGCGTTTCCAGGTTCGGATAAGGTGGTGTATCGTCCTATTGCCCACGGGGGGATAGGCTTGGGGAGGAAACCACCAATCGCCGGCAATGACTTCCTCCAGTGGGATTTCCCCCCGTGTCGCCGCGTCCCTGAGCCTCCGGAAAAAGCGCCGCACGTCAGGTGAGGCAAAAGCCTCGCGCAGCCCAGCCAGGAAGGAGGCGCGGGGATGCTCGGCAAGGTCGTCCAAAATGCGCGGCACGTTTAAGGCAGTGATCGCCGGTCCGTAGGCGGTTTTGGCACGGATAACGAGGTCATGGCGCAACAGGCGATTCCAGCAGCGGATCAAGACTCTCTCCCCTGTGCCAATGGCATCGGCGACATGATGGTTTGGGAGGCACACGGTCAAGCATCCCTCGCCGAGCGTCACTTGCGACGTGAGGCGGAGCAATCTTTGCGCCAGGGTGGATCGCTTGAAGCCACAACGGTCGGCCAGGAAAGTATCGAACATCAGCCCTTCAAGGGCAGCGTGGGTTTTCTTCAACGTTTTTTTCATGGTCACGTCTCCTTCCGGCTTTTGGCGGTTGGCACTTGGACGTTTCAAAGCGGGGAACGAAACGCCTCGTCGTGGCCATCGAGCAAGCCTAGGCCTCGATACGCTCGTGCTGTGTTGGTTCTGTGTCGCTCGATCCCCCGCTGAACGAGACGTTCGCCGAACTTCCGATGAGAAAAGGGCTTTTCTCCGTTGACCTCGCACCATTTGACAAAGGCCGCGTAGAGGTCCGCACACCTCACACTTGCCTCCGAGGAGGTGATACAGCGCTCCCCGATGAACCGTCCCACGATGTCCGTGCTCTCCCGATAATCCTCGGTGGCACGCATAACGGGGGCGGGGGGATTCAAACCTTCCTCAAGCCAGTTGAGGCAGCCACGGACAGCCCAAGCCAAAATCCCATCCCCCTCCGCTTGAAGCTTGTCCAAAAGGTCGAGGTCGGGGTTGTGATCAAACCTCTCGGTGAAAGGAACCACGCGAATCCGCCGCCAAATCGCATGGCTGTCTTCCCTGATCGAGGGCAGATGGTTCACGGCAATCCACAGTTTGAAGGCGGGGGTGAACGTCACAGGTGGACCGTAAAGTGGCCGTGCTGTGATCTTGTCGCTTCCGGTGAGCGATTTGATCCTCGCCTCGTTAAAAAGCGCGGATTCGGGGGCTTCGTTGACCGTGACCAAGCGGGGGCCTTTCAGAGCATAGACGTCAGGCGCGGCTGCCCCTCCGTTCTCTTGGTTGCGACGGTCCAGGGTGGTAAAATTCGCAACCTTCGCATAGTCCCCAAACACGGGTTGAAGCACGCTCAGGAACACGCTCTTCCCGTTAGCTCCCGAGCCATGACAAATGAACAAGCATTGTTCTCTCGTCGAACCTGTCAAAGAATAGCCAATGGCTCGCTGAACGTAGGCGATCAAGGATTGGTCCCCACGGAACACCTCCTCAAGGAAACGTTCCCAGCGTGGACACGTGGCGTCGGGATGGAACGGCACGCCGGCAGAAAGGATCACCTTGTGTCTTCGATCGGGTTCAAGCAGCTCCCCTTGTTTCAGGTCAACAACGCCGTTAGGACAGCCAAGAAGGAAAGGGTCGTTGTCCCATTCGCTCAGCTGTGAACGCACCGAAGGGCGTGCCTCGGCTATTTCAAGCAAAGATTTTTCAGCTCGCAGGGAACGGGAACGGTTTGCATGCGCGGCCAATTTTTTGCGCTTTTTCTCGTCACGGCAGAGGTTGGCAGCGAGGGCACGGGCTTTCATCGCCTGACCGGCAGCGGCCCTCAACTCAACCTGGGGGTTGTCTCGCCAACGCAGGCCGTTCCAAAAATGCCAGGTTTGGAGGTCGTGCAGGTAACGAACGTTTTCCCCGTAAATCCTCAGAAAGGCTTCGGCGTTCCCCTCGTCATTCAGTTCAAGGCTGTTGAGCCTTTCCGCATATTCCACGCTCAGTGCTTTGGGCTCTCCCCAATGGAGGTGCGGGGGATTCTCTCGGGCCTTCCGCCAGCCACTGTTGATGGTGGGGCCGATTTCCGAGGGTTCAAGGCCGGCTTCCTCCGCCGCTTGTCTGAGCCTCTCGGCCACGGTGTCCCAATCGGCTCGATGAGCCAGGACGAGCCTTCCCGCGTCGGCGGAAACTTGAAACAAGGTGTTGTTCCTGTCCCCCTCCGGGGCCTCCCTCACCTTGGCAACAAGTCGGGCAATCGTCCCCTCAAACGTGGCTTCGATGAACTCATCAGAGGGGAGGACGGCATCACGTGCAGCGGGGGAAACGACGGTGGGAGGCAAGGCGGTCCGTCTCCCCCCCGCGCACTTCTCGAGCACCCAATGGGGAAGCTCGGCAATGGGCGTTTCCCACGGGGGGGAGTCCCATGCGTAAACATGCCCCGTCTCATGGACAGACGGGGGAGCCACCACATAGCCACCTTCTCCCTTGAGGTCCACGAGGATCCCCAGCTTGGAATTTCCAATGTTCACACCAGCGGGAAGGCAAAAGTAATAGTGAAACCCTCGTCGGGTCCGCACACGGGCGGTGTGAGGCAGTTCGCGGCCTTCGCCGAAAACCTCAGCCACGGCATGGTCAACGTCGGGGCGGTCGAAGTCCAACACGACCAGATTCGACACCCTCCCCAACACAATGGCGAGGCCAGGAGGGTCGAGGTCGTCCCCTCCCCACCAGCGTTCCACCTGCTCGGGCCTTGGCTTTTCTTCCTGAAAAACCTTCCACCCCCCGCTTGGTATGGCAGCAGCGCAGGGTTTTTTTGACCGTGGATTGAGTGGGATAACCGAGAAACCCCGCTCCAAATAAAAACGGGCGTGGCTCAAAAAATCGCCAGCAAGGGGAGTTTCTGAGTGAGGAAATGTGCTATTATGGTTTTGGTTCACCATTAGCTCCTTTTGGAGAAGCGGCACGCTCCGACAAGCGGGCCGCCCGCAGTTTCACACCAAGCCGCCATGTCCCCCGAATGGCGGCTTTTCCTTTCCTCCGCCGAAGAAAATCACGTCTTCGCTTTTTCTCCACCAGTAAAGACAGAACAGATTTCCTCCTCCCTCGCTCCCCCGTCATCCCAAGAAATGAATTGATGGGCGCATGCGTCGGTTTGGGTAAGAAACGGGGCATGTTCCCCAATTCCAAGTTCCCAGCGGTCACGCTCGACGACAATGGACGAGCCATCGGCCAGCTTGATGTTGAGGCGGATGCGGGGCGTCCCGCACTCGCCCATCCTCCAGCCAGAAAGCGGATGAATGGTCAACACGGGGCGGGCCTGGTCAAACAAGCATGAGGTAAAAACCGCAGCGCACTCGACAGTGGCAATGCCTTCACCCCGGCACAGCTCGACCAAGTGGGGGCCATCCTCGGCGCGGAAGGCTTCGTGGTTGTTCTTCAGCTTCGAGGCAACTCTTTCGGCAAGCGTCATGACAAGTCCTCCATCGGTTGGGTCAGTTGGCAGTTCAAGCGCTTGCACTCGCACGTCCGTTGGCAAGCCGCTCCAAAACCTCGCGCACTTCGGAGGCCAAAAATCCCGTTTTTCGCCTGGACAGATGAACCCTCTTGGGAAGCAGGCCGTCCCGCTCGTAACGCCACAGGGTGGAACGACCGATACGCAGCAGGGAACAGACTTCGGCGGGCGACAGGATTTGATCCAGCGCTTCCTCATCGACGAACCCATGATTTTTGGTGTTTACGCTGTCCATATCTTTCCTCCGTGTGTTGATGTTTGTGGTGTCCATTTTTTTCTCTCCCTTTTTTCTCGATGCTTTTGTTTGTTTCTATGCTTCCATCGACAGCACGGGGGTTATCCTGAAGTCCCAAACCCGTCAAATCGGGTGCACGGATCAATTTTTTTGTCCTGATGCGGAAGCGATTGGGGCTGTCGCCCAAAGCCCAAGGGAGTGACGCAAAGCGACGGCTCAGTGACAGATCGCAAAAGGGGTGTATTGGGGAGAAAATCTTGTCACTTCAGTTAGTTACATCGGCAGGAGGAGGTGGGAGTGACGCAAGTGACGCTTCGGTCCCTAATGTTACTCTATATTTTACTCTTTCATTTTTTCTTTATAGGACTTTATAGGAAAGAAGCGTCACTTGCGTCACTAGGTGACTTAAGATATTGATACTCTGTAGAAAAGAGCGGTGACAGATTGGTTTTTAAAGCGTCACCAAAGCGTCACTTGCGTCACTCACACCCCCCTGCTCTTCACGGCAGCGTCAGGAACGGGGAAAGGGGATGATCGAGGCCGTTTCTCGATTCACGAGCCTCATGACGTGCGCGGCCCACTTCTCAAGGGCTCGCCGCTTTTCCTGCTCGTAGGCGTGGCGTTCGTAAATGGCCGTAACGGAGGGGTCGGCGTGATTGAGCACCTTGGCAATCACCACACGGTCCACGCCCAAGCGGGCCATTCCCGTGGCGGCTGTCCGTCGTAGGTCGTGGATGTGAAACCGCACGCCAGCCACCTCCTGGACACGCTGGTGCGCCTTGCCCAGGTTTTCGACGTGATCGCACCGAAGGCGCGGGCTTGGAAAAACCCAATCGCTTTTTCGCGGCATCCCCTCAAGAATTTCGACAACGGGAGGGGAAAGGGGCACGACGTGGCGGACTCCGTTCTTGGTTTTCTCAGGCGGAATGGTCCAAAGGGCGTTGCCTAGGTCGATCTCGTCCCAGCGCATGGCACACACTTCCCCCCGCCGTTGTCCCGTGAGCAGGAGAAGCTTGAAAAGTGCCCCGCTTTTGGGTACACTCTCAAGTGCCTCCCACACGGCGCGGATTTCCTGATCGTCCAGCCAACGATCACGGGTTTTTTCCGGTGCGGGGGCCTTCAAGCGCAAGCACGGGGTGGCCTCAAGGATGTCCCTGGACAAGGCCCAGTTAAAAACCTTTCGCACAAGGGCGAGGGTTCGGTTTGCCATGATCGGGGCACCACGCCCCACAATGGCATCGAGCAAGGCGATCACCTCGCGCCGGGTGATCTTATCCGCCCGCGTGCTTCCCCATCGGGGGAGCAGCTCGCGGTTGATGATTCGCTCGTCCTCATCCCTTGTCCGCTTGTGGATCGCGTGCTTTTCCAGGTATTCGGCGCACAGCTCGGCAAAGGTCGGGATTTTCTTTCGCTCTTGGATTTCCGCGCCGGGGTCGTTTCCCTTGTCAACCTTCGTGCGCAGCTCCCTTGCAGCTTTTCGGGCATCGGCAAGGCTCATTTCGGGGTAGGTTCCAAGGGTTACACGGCGCACAGAGCGGCTTCCCGGCACTCGGTAAACGAAGCACCACGAAAACCCACTGGACCAGACGCGCAAGCGTAACCCTTGGGTTTCCGTGTCCGAGTATTCGGCGTTGTATCCTGGTTTGAGGTGGCTCAGCCACATAGTGGTCATTTTTACTCGGGGCATGGGCTTTCCTCCATCAGTGGTTGGGGGCATCAGTGGGTGTAATCAGGAGGTTTCTCCAGGCTACCACCAGGCTACCATCGGGGGTAAAAACGGGTGAAACCTCCTGAAATTTTTTTAGACGAAAAAAGCTAGCATTGTCAAGGGCCGAGACTGGGTGGTGGGGATTTCACGAAGTGCCAAAGGATACCAGGAAAATCGAAAAATCGCTGATTTGTAATCAGCAGGTTGCGGGTTCGAATCCCATCGCCAGCTCCAAAACGCCCCGAAATACCCCGGTGCACTTTTTGCTTGCCTTTGCCGAAGCCCTGTGGTAGCTAGGGCTGCTCTCGCACCCGGGTAGAAAAGCGGGAAGACGGTTCGATGGGGAGAGGTTCCCGAGTGGCCAAAGGGAGCAGACTGTAAATCTGCCGGCGAAGCCTTCGGAGGTTCGAATCCTCCCCTCTCCACCACACCGAAAACATGTAGGAGATAGTGGCAGCGGAAGCGGGCCATTGTCGTTCGAACTGCATGTTCAATTCGAGCACAATCCCGTCTTGCATGTCCGCCCTATGAGGTGTGGGCCCACGTAGCTCAGGAGGTAGAGCACTTCCTTGGTAAGGAAGAGGTTCACCGGTTCGAGCCCGGTCGTGGGCTCCATTTTTTTTGGAGCCATGGTGGTCCAAAGGGGCGCCTTCTGCCACAGACTCCCCGCCGTGTCCGGTTTTGACGCACCTGAAGTACCTGGATTTGGGACCGCATTGTCCGAACATGAGCCGACTTTTGACGTGAGGAGGAAGTGCGATGGCGAAGAAGAAGTTTGAGCGGACGAAGCCGCACGTGAATGTGGGCACCATTGGTCACATTGACCATGGGAAGACGACGTTGACGGCGGCGATCACGAAGCAGCTGTCGCTTCGGGGGAAGGCGGAGTTTGTGCCGTTTGATCAGATCGACAAGGCGCCGGAGGAGCGGGAGCGGGGCATTACGATTGCGACGGCGCATGTGGAGTATGAGACGGACAAGCGTCATTATGCGCATGTGGACTGTCCGGGGCACGCGGACTACATCAAGAACATGATCACGGGGGCGGCCCAGATGGACGGGGCCATTTTGGTGGTGGCGGCCGATGACGGGCCCATGCCCCAGACGCGGGAGCACATTTTGTTGGCGCGCCAGGTTGGGGTGCCGAACATTGTGGTGTTTTTGAACAAGGTGGACATGGTGGACGATCCGGAGCTCATTGAGTTGGTGGAGTTGGAGCTTCGGGAGTTGTTGAGCAAGTATGGGTTTCCGGGCGACGATGTGCCGATCATCAAGGGGTCGGCGCTGAAGGCGTTGGAGTGCGATGATCCCAGTGCGCCGGAGGCGGCGCCGATTTTTGAGTTGATGGATGCGGTGGACAGTTACATTCCGGATCCGATTCGGGACATTGACAAGCCGTTTTTGATGCCCATCGAGGATGTGTTTTCCATCAGCGGCCGGGGCACGGTGGTGACGGGTCGCGTGGAGCGCGGGGTGATATCGGTGGGCGATGAAGTGGAGATTGTGGGTTTTCGTCCGACGATGAAGACGGTGTGTACTGGGGTGGAGATGTTTCGCAAGACCTTGGATCGCGGGGAAGCGGGGGACAACATTGGGGTGTTGCTCCGTGGGATCAAGCGCGACGAGGTGGAGCGGGGGCAGGTGGTGGCCAAGCCTGGGAGCATCACGCCGCACACGAAGTTCAAGGCCGAGGTGTATGTGTTGAAGAAGGAGGAAGGGGGGCGGCACACGCCGTTTTTCCCGGGGTATCGGCCGCAGTTTTATTTTCGCACGACGGATGTGACGGGGGTGGTGACGTTGCCCGAGGGGGTGGAGATGGTGATGCCCGGGGACAACGTGAACATGGAAGTGCATTTGATTGCGCCGGTGGCGTTGGAAAAAGAGCTTCGGTTCGCCATTCGGGAAGGCGGGCGCACCGTGGGCGCCGGCGTGGTCACCGATATCATCGAGTAAGCCTGGGCCCTCGAGGGGCTTTCGAAAGAAAAGGTGAAAGACGATGCGAGTATTGGTCACTCTTGCGTGCCAGGAATGCAAACGGCGCAATTACACGACCACGAAGAACAAGAAGACAACCCCGGATCGTCTGAGCTTCCGCAAGTACTGCAAGTTCTGCAACGCTCATACGGTTCATAAGGAAACCAAGTGAACGCAGCTAAGACGATGAAGGCGCACATGGCGGATCGCGGCGTGGACGAAGGTGGGCGTGCCTTGGAGACGAAGGAAAAGGTCCCGGCAAGGAAGAAGACGAAGGACGGGTCCGCAGACGGCAAAGAGGCGGCGGTTTTGAAAAAGAAGGCGCCGCGCAAGGCCGCTTCGACGGAGCCCGGCCTCTGGACGCGTTTCCAGACGTACCTGCGGGAAGTGGTCTACGAACTCCGCAAGGTGGTCTGGCCGTCCCGCAAGGAAACGATCGGATCCACTTCCGTGGTGGTGGTCATCGTCATCCTTGTGGGGATTTATCTGGGCATTGTGGATTTCATTCTGGCCCGTTTCGTGCGGTTTCTCATCGGCTGAAAAGCCGAGGCCGCCGCCGGGCCGGAACGTGGGGTGAGCGGGAGAAAAAGGCGTGGCGAAACAGTGGTACATTGTCCATACCTATTCGGGATTTGAACAAAAGGTCAAGGCGAGCCTGGAAGAGCGCATCAGGGCGGCGGGCAAAACCGAGTATTTCGGTCAGATTCTGGTGCCCACGGAAAAAGTGGTGGAACTCGTCAAGGGAGAACGCCGCTCGTCCTCGCGAAAATTCTACCCGGGCTACATCCTTGTCCAGATGGAACTCAACGATGAAACCTGGCATTTGGTGCGCCACACGCCCAAGGTGACCGGATTCATCGGGAGCCAGGAAAAACCCATCCCGCTCAGCGACCAAGAAGCCCAGGCCATCATCCAGCAAATGGAGGAAGGGGCTCAAAAGCCCCGGCCCAAGTACCAGTTCGAAAAAGGCGACGAGGTGCGCGTGGTGGACGGGCCTTTTGCCAGCTTCAACGGCGTGGTCGATCAGGTCATTCCGGAAAAGGGTAAGGTGCGGGTTCTGGTCACCATCTTCGGCCGCTCGACGCCCGTGGAACTGGATTTCGTCCAGGTGCATCGCCTGTAGAGCATTCGCCGTCGCCCGCCGGCCGCTCGTCGCCCGGGGGCGTTTGCTGAAGGTTACGGAGACGACAAGGGAGTTGGTTTAACATGGCAAAAAAGGTCATTGCGAACGTCAAACTGCAGATTCCGGCCGGGCAGGCCAATCCGTCCCCGCCCGTGGGGCCGGCTCTGGGCCAGCACGGCGTCAACATCATGGAATTCTGCAAGGCATTCAATGCCAAGACGCAAGGTCAGGAAGGCATGATCATTCCCGTGATCATCACGGTCTACGGCGACCGATCCTTCACCTTTATCACCAAGACGCCGCCCGCCTCGGTGCTCCTGAAGAAAGCGGCCAAGATCGCCAAGGGTTCCAGCGAGCCCAACCGCGACAAGGTGGGCAAGGTGACCAAGGCCCAGGTGGAAGAAATCGCCAAGCTGAAGATGCCCGACCTCAACGCCCGGGACCTGGCGGCCGCGGTGCGCACCATTGAAGGCACGGCCCGCAGCATGGGGATCGTCATCGAATAAGGCCTGTCGCAAACGTCTTGGCGACAGTGTGCGTCGGTTGGAGAAAAGGAAATGCCGAAGCGAGGGAAAAAATATCGCGCTGCGCTTGAAAAAGTGGATCGCACCAAGCGCTACACGTTTGAAGAAGGGCTCAATCTGGCGCTCCAGTGCGCGTATGCCTCTTTTGACGAGACGCTGGATATCGCCGTCAAGCTGGGGGTGGATCCCCGCCACGCGGACCAAATGGTTCGAGGCACCGTCGTTCTTCCCAACGGATTGGGCAAGGTGGTTCGAGTGGCGGTGTTCGCCAAGGGCGAAAAGGTCAAGGAAGCCCTGGACGCCGGGGCCGACGTGGCCGGCGGCGAAGAGCTCATTGAAAAGATCAAGGACGGCTGGATGGACTTCGACAAGGCCGTGGCCACCCCCGACATGATGGGGCAGGTGGGCAAAATCGGGAAAATCTTGGGGCCCCGGGGCCTCATGCCCAATGCCAAGCTGGGCACCGTGACCTTCGATGTGGCCAAGGTGGTTCAGGAAATCAAGGCCGGGAAAGTGGACTTTCGCGTGGAAAAGACCGGCATCGTGCACGCGCCCATGGGAAAGGTGTCCTTCGGGCCGGAAAAGCTCATGCAAAATATTTCCACCTTCATCGATACGTTGATTCGGCTGAAACCCACGGCCGCCAAAGGGACGTACCTTCGCGGGATCGCCATTTCCACCACCATGGGACCGGGGATCCGCATCGACCCGCTGGCCGTGAAGAGCATTCTGGGCTGAGACCCGGGATGCGAACACTCAAAAAACTGCCGTTGGGTGCTTTCACGCATCTGAGACCGTAGGTACATCGGGAAGGTGTTTAAATCCGCCGCGAAAGCCGTGCGGGACCTACCGAGGTGGTGAAAAGACCAACGGGATCGACCTATGCGCACCATGCGTTGAGGAAAGCACGCCGGCAGAGGAAAGGAGGGATGAGAAAGGTTGGATAAGGTCAAGAAAGAACAGTTGGTCGCCGAGCTGCACGAGAAGCTGCACCGGGCAACCGCTGCCATTCTCACCGATTTCCAAGGCTTGAACGTGGCCCAAATCACCACCCTTCGCGACAGCCTGGCCGAACGCGGCGTGGAATTCAAGGTTGTCAAGAATACGCTGATGCGCATCGCGGCGAAGGGGACGGGGGCCGAGGTGGTGGAACCCTTGCTGAAGGGGACCAACGCCGTGGCCATCGCCTACGACGACCCCAGTGTCGCGGCCAAGATTCTCAAAGCCTTTGGAAAGCAGAACGACAAGTTCAAGGTGAAGGGCGGGGTTCTGGGCACCCAGGTGCTTTCCGTGGACGATGTGCTGGCTCTGGCGGAACTGCCGTCCCGCGAGGAACTCCTGGCCAAGCTCCTGGGAACGCTTCACGCCGTGCCCACGGCGTTGGTGCGGGTGCTCAGCGGAGTGCCTCGGGCCTTTGTGGGCGTGCTGGCTGCCATTCAACGAGAAAAAGAAAACGCATAGGGCGCAAGGAGGACAAGCGAAATGCCGGACATTACCAAGGACGATGTCATCAAGTTTATTGAAAACATGACCGTGCTGGAACTGAGCCAGCTGGTCAAGGAGTTGGAAGATCGCTTCGGTGTGAGTGCCGCGGCGCCGGTGGCCGTGGCGGCCGTGGCCGCCGGTCCGGCCGCCGAGGCGGCTCCGGTGGAAGAAAAGACCGAGTTCGATGTGGTCATCACCGCCGTCGGCGACAAGAAGATCAACGTGATCAAGGAAGTGCGCGCCGTAACCAACCTGGGGCTCAAGGAAGCCAAAGACTTGGTGGAAAACCTTCCCGGTGTGGTCAAGGAAGGCATCCCCAAGGCCGAAGCCGAAGAGATCGCCAAGAAACTCACGGAAGCCGGAGCGACCGTGGAAATCAAGTAGGCCGATCCCCGGCATGCCGTGTCGGAAGTCCCGCCCCGGGCGGGCTTCCGACTTTTTCCTTTCATGAAGTCGGTGCCACCGAAGGTCCCTGAGGGACCGAGGTGGCTTTGTCGCCCTTGTGACCATGAGGTGACGCTATTTCCCAAGAGTTGCAGGAGACATCATGGCAACTGCTTTGAGCCAAGAGTATCGGGTCCGTAAGAGTTTCGGGAAGATCAAGAAGATCGTCGACATCCCGAACCTGATCCAGATGCAGAAGGAATCCTATGCAAGCTTTCTGCAGATGGACGTGCCTCCCGACAAGCGGGCGAGAAAGGGACTTCAGGAAGTCTTTGAAAGCGTTTTTCCCATCGAAGACTTCAGCCAGACGGCCTCCCTTCAATTCGCCCAATACAGCTTCGGGGAGATTAAGTACGACGTGGACGAGTGCCTCGCGCGCGGCATGACCTACGAGGCGCCCCTCAAGATCGTCGTGCGGCTGGCGGTCTTCGACGTGGACAAGGAAACCGGGCATCGAGCCATTCGAGACATCAAGGAGCAAGAGATCTATTTCGGGACGCTGCCCATGATGACCGAAAACGGCACCTTCATCATCAACGGCACCGAGCGCGTCATCGTGAGTCAGCTGCACCGTTCTCCGGGGATCTTTTTCGACCACGACCGCGGCAAGACCCATTCCAGCGGAAAAATCCTGTATTCGGCCCGAGTGATTCCTCTGAGAGGTTCTTGGCTGGACTTTGAGTTCGACCCCAAGGACATTTTGTACGTGCGCATCGACCGGCGCCGGAAACTGCCCGCCACCGTTTTCCTGAAAGCCTTGGGATACGCCACGGAGGAGCTCCTCAACTACTTCTACCGATCCGAAAAGGTTTACTTGATCGACGAAGAAAAAGCGGAAAAGGAACTCAACAAGGAAGTCCTGGAAGGCACCAAGGCTCCCGCCGATATCGTGCACCCGGCGACGGGGGAAGTGATCGCCAAGAAGGGCCGAAAGCTCGGCAAGAAATTCCTGAAACAGCTGGAAGATTACGGCATCAGGCGCCTGCCCATGAAGACCGAGGAAATCATCGGTCAGGTGTTGGCTCACGACGTCATCGATTACAGCACCGGGGAAATCATTGCTGAGTGTAACGAAGAAATTACCCAGAGCCACATCGCCTTGTTCCTGGAAAAGGGCATTTCCGAACTGGAACTGCTGCACCTGCACGGTCAGGACGTGAGCCCGTCCTTCCGCAACACGCTGTTGCAGGACAAGGTGACCAGCCGCAGGGAAGCCCTCCTGGAAATCTATCGACGCCTGCGTCCCAGCAACCCGCCCACGGAAGAGGTGGCCACAGAATTTTTCAACAACCTGTTTTTCACCCCGGACCAGTACGACCTTTCCGAAGTGGGCCGCCTGAAGCTGAACCACCAGCTGGGCTTGAGCCACCCCTTGGAACAGAGAACCCTGACGCGGGAAGATATTCTGGAAGCGGTCCGGCGCCTCATTTACCTCAAGGAAACCCAAGGCCCCGTAGACGACATCGACAACCTGGGCAACCGCAGGGTTCGGGCCGTCGGGGAGCTGTTGGAAAACCAGTACCGCATCGGTCTCGTGCGCATGGAAAGGGCCATCAAGGAGCGTATGAGCCTTCAGGAAATCGAAGCGCTCATGCCCCACGACCTCATCAACGCCAAACCCGTTTCGGCGGTGGTCAAGGAGTTTTTCGGCACGAGCCAGCTGTCGCAGTTCATGGACCAGACCAATCCCCTTTCGGAAGTCACGCACAAGAGGCGGTTGAGCGCCCTGGGTCCCGGAGGGCTCACCCGCGAACGGGCGGGCTTTGAAGTGCGCGACGTGCACCCGACCCACTACGGCCGCATCTGCCCCATTGAGACACCGGAAGGTCCCAATATCGGCCTCATCGTGTCCCTGTCCACCTATGCTCGGGTGAACCCCTACGGGTTCATCGAAACCCCGTACCGCAAGGTTCAGAACAAAACGGTCAGCAAAGAGGTGGTGTACCTGACGGCCATGGAGGAAAAGGACTACCCCATTGCCCAGGCCAACGCCCCGCTGGACGATGAGGGCCGTTTTGTGCGCGACGAGGTGTCGGCGCGGGTCGCCGGCGAGTTCATGCTGGTGCCGCCGGAAGAGATCCATTACATGGACGTCTCGCCCAACCAGTTGGTCAGCGTGTCCGCTTCGTTGATCCCCTTTCTGGAGCACGACGACGCCAACCGGGCCCTGATGGGATCCAACATGCAGCGCCAGGCCGTGCCGCTCATTCAAACCCGCGCCCCCCTGGTGGGCACCGGCATGGAACGCATCGTCGCCCGGGACAGCGGGGTTGTCATTGTGGCCAGGCGCGACGGCGTCGTGGAATACGTGGACGCCAGCCGCATCGTGGTGCGCGCCGTGGAAACCCAAAGCAGCCGGGACAGCGGCGTGGACATCTACAAGCTCATCAAGTTCAAACGTTCGAATCAAAACACGTGCCTGAACCAAAAACCCCTGGTGCGCGCCGGAGATGTGGTGCGCAAAGGCCAGATCATCGCCGATGGGGCCTCCACGGACCACGGCGAGTTGGCGCTGGGCCGCAATGTCATGATCGCCTTCATGAGCTGGGGCGGATACAATTTCGAAGACTCCATCCTGGTCAGTGAGCGGATCGTGCGGGACGACGTCTTCACGTCCATCCACATCGAAGAGTTCGAGGTGCTCGCTCGAGACACCAAGCTGGGCAAGGAAGAGATCACCCGGGACATTCCCAACGTGGGGGAAGAGGCGCTCAAGAACCTGGACGAAAGCGGCATCGTACGCATCGGGGCCTACATCCGGCACAACGATATCCTCGTGGGCAAGGTGACGCCCAAAGGGGAAAGTCAGCTGACCCCGGAAGAAAAGCTCCTACGCGCCATTTTCGGGGAAAAGGCAAGCGACGTCAAAGACACGTCCTTGAGGGTCCCGCCGGGGGTGGAGGGGATCGTCATCGACGCCAAGGTCTTTTCCCGAAAGGGCGTGGACAAGGACGAACGCACCCGCATGATCGAAGACGAAGAGATCGCGCGCCTGGAAAAGGATCAGCGCGATGAGCTGGAAATCATTCGAAAGAGCGTGGCCAAGCGCATCGCCGCCCTCTTTGCCGGAAAGACGTGCGGCACCACGATCAAAGACGGCAAGAAAGTCTATGTGAAAAAGGGCGATCCCATCACCGACGAGGTGCTCTTGGATCTGCCCAGCCGGCTGTGGACCCAGCTCCAGGCCGCCGAAGACCCGGCCCTGACCATGGAAGTGGAGCACATCACGGAGCATTACCGGGAACAGGTGGAACTGGTGCGCTCCCTTTTCGAAGAAAAAATCAACAAGCTCAAACGAGGCGACGAGCTTCCGCCGGGCGTCATCAAGATGGTCAAGGTTTATGTGGCGGTCAAGCGCAAGCTTCAGGTGGGAGACAAGATGGCGGGCCGGCACGGCAACAAGGGTGTCGTCTCCAGGATTCTGCCCATCGAGGACATGCCCTATTTCGCTGACGGGACGCCCGTGGACATCGTGCTGAACCCTCTGGGCGTGCCGTCCCGGATGAACGTGGGGCAGGTCATGGAAACCCACCTGGGGTGGGCGGCCAAAGGGTTGGGCGAACAATTGGCACGGCTCATCGAATCCTACAAGGAAAAGGAGACGCTGGAAGAGAAGTTGCGGCGCATCTACAACCAGCTGGAATTCGATACCTATTTTAAGGAAGCCGAACCGGCGGATCTTCAGGCCCTCATCGCGCACCTGCGCGAGGGACTTCATGTGGCTTCGCCGGTTTTCGACGGCGCCGAAGAGCCCGAAATCCGCGACTTCCTCAAGGAAGCGGGGCTTCCGGAAACCGGACAGACCATCCTCTACGACGGCCGCACCGGAGAACCCTTTGATCAACCGGTGACCGTCGGGATCATGTACATGCTGAAACTCCACCACCTGGTGGACGACAAGATCCATGCCCGCTCCATCGGTCCGTACTCTCTGGTGACCCAGCAGCCCCTGGGCGGCAAGGCTCAATTCGGCGGCCAGAGGTTGGGCGAGATGGAAGTGTGGGCCATGGAAGCCTATGGGGCGGCCTACGCCCTTCAGGAGTTCTTGACGGTCAAATCGGACGATCTGGCGGGAAGAACCCGCATGTACGAAAAGATCGTCAAAGGCGACAACACGTTGGAGGCCGGGCTGCCCGAATCCTTCAACGTCCTCGTCAAGGAACTCCAAGCCCTCGCCCTGGACGTTCAGTTGCTGAGCGAAGAAGAGGGTGAGGGGGATTAGATCGGCGTCAGCTTGAGGTCCGGATCGCCTTCGGGCTTGCCGACCCTGGGAAAGCCCAAAGGGCCTGGAACAGGCACAGAGCGTGACGCACAAGGAGGAACCCTTGAAAGAGCTTTATCCTTACTTCATGAAACCGACCGACCCGTTGCACTTCGATGCCGTGAAGATCATGCTGGCATCCCCCGAAAAGATTCGGGAATGGTCTCACGGTGAAGTGAAAAAACCGGAAACCATCAACTACCGCACCTTCAAGCCGGAGCGGGACGGGCTGTTTTGCGCCAAGATCTTCGGCCCGACCAAGGACTATGAGTGCAACTGCGGCAAGTACAAACGGATGAAACACCGCGGCGTGGTCTGCGAAAAGTGCGGCGTGGAAGTCATCCAATCCAAGGTGCGCCGCGAACGGATGGGACACATCGAACTGGCCGCACCGGTGGCCCACATCTGGTTCCTGCGCAGCCTGCCTAGCAAAATCGGCAACCTTCTGGACCTCACCATGCGGGACCTGGAAAAGGTCCTCTATTTCGACTCCTATATCGTTCTGGAACCGGGGGATGTTCCCGGCATCAAGAAATACGACCTCCTGAGCGAAGAAAAGTACCGCAGCCTGGTCCAGGATTACGGGGCGGCCTTTCGAGCGGGGATCGGCGCCGAAGCCATCAAGGAATTGCTGGCGAGCCTGGATCTGGACGCCTTGGCTCAGGAGCTGCGCCGGGAAATGATGGAGACGTCCTCCGTGGCCAAACGGAAGAAACTGGCCAAACGCCTTAAGGTCATCGAAGCCTTCAAGGATTCGGACAATCAGCCCGAATGGACCATCATGAGCGTCATCCCGGTCTTGCCGCCGGATCTGCGTCCCCTGGTGCCTCTGGATGGAGGCCGGTTCGCCACCAGCGACCTCAACGACCTGTACCGGCGGGTCATCAACCGAAACAACCGCCTCAAACGCCTCATGGATCTCAACGCGCCGGACATCATCATTCGAAACGAAAAGCGCATGCTCCAGGAGGCCGTGGACGTGCTTTTCGATAACGGCCGGCGCGGCAAGACCATCACGGGTGCCAACAAGAGGCCCCTCAAGTCCCTGAGCGACATGCTCAAGGGCAAGCAGGGCCGATTCCGCCAGAACCTGCTCGGCAAACGCGTGGACTATTCGGGCCGGACGGTGATCGTCGTCGGACCGAATCTGCGGCTGCATCAGTGCGGTCTGCCGAAAAAGATGGCCTTGGAGCTCTTCAAGCCCTTTGTCTACAACAAACTGGAAGAAAAGGGCCACGTGGGCACCATCAAGGCCGCCAAGAAGATGGTGGAAAAGGAAACCCCGGAGGTCTGGGATACCCTGGATGAAGTGGTGCGCGAATTCCCGGTGATGCTCAACCGCGCACCGACCCTGCACCGGTTGGGCATTCAGGCTTTTGAACCGATCCTCATCGAGGGCAAGGCCATCCAGCTGCACCCGCTGGTCTGCACGGCTTTCAACGCCGACTTCGACGGAGACCAGATGGCCGTCCATGTGCCGCTGTCCATCGAAGCCCAGGCGGAAGCCCGCGTGCTCATGATGTCCACGAACAACATCCTGAGCCCGGCTCACGGTGGGCCCATCATCGTGCCGTCCCAGGACATCGTCCTCGGGCTCTACTACATGACCCGGGAACGGCCTTTCGCCAAGGGCGAGGGGCGCATCTTCTGCAGCGTGGACGAAGTGCGCTGCGCCTACGACGCCGGAGAGGTGCACCTCCATGCGCGCGTCAAGGTCCGCATTCACGGCGCCTTGGTGGAAACGACGGTGGGTCGTGCCCTGCTGTGGGAGACCATCAGCGGCATTCTCGAAGAGCCCCTGGCCCGAGACCCCGGCCTCTTTCCCGAGATTTTCCAGCGCATCAATAAGGTCATGACCAAAAAGGCCATCCTGGAGGTCATCGACTTCAGCTACCGTCGAGCGGGGGAGAAGGCCACGGTGATTTTGGCGGACCGACTGAAGGACCTGGGATACGCCCAGGCGACCCGATCGGGCCTGTCCATCGCCATGAAGGACATGATCATTCCGTCGAGGAAGAAGGAAATCATCGACAAGGCCTTCGAGGAAGTGCGGGAAATCGAACGCCAGTACAACGAAGGGCTCATCACCGGCGGTGAAAAATACAACAAGGTGGTGGACATCTGGGCCAAAGCCACGGACAGTGTGGCCGCCGAGATGATGAAGGAAATCGAGACGGAAATCGTCGAAGGGCCCGGCGGGCAAAAGGCCCAGACCACGTCCTACAACCCCATCTTCATGATGGCCGACTCGGGAGCCCGCGGCAGCAAGGACCAGATGCGCCAGCTGTCGGGCATGCGCGGTCTTATGGCCAAACCGTCGGGCGAAATCATCGAAACGCCCATTACGGCCAATTTCCGCGAAGGCCTGACCGTGCTCCAGTACTTCATCTCCACCCACGGCGCCCGCAAAGGTCTGGCGGATACGGCCCTCAAGACGGCCAACTCGGGCTACCTCACCCGCCGTTTGGTGGACGTGTCCCAAGACGTCATCATCACCGAAGACGATTGCGGAACCATGGACGGCATCATGGCCGAAGCTCTCCTTGAGGCCGGGGAAATCATCCAGCGGCTCGGGGAAAGGATCTTGGGCCGCGTGGCCTTGGAAGACATCGTGGATCCCGTCACCGGCGACGTCCTCGTGGCGGCCGGCGAGGAAATCGACGAAGAAGGGGTGAAGAGGATCGAAGACGCCGGGATCGAAAAGGTGCCCATCCGGTCCATCCTCACGTGCCAGAGCCGCCACGGGGTGTGCGCCACGTGTTACGGACGGGATCTGGCCCACGGCAAAAGGATCCAGATCGGCGAAGCCATCGGAATCATTGCGGCCCAGTCCATCGGCGAACCCGGCACCCAGCTGACCATGCGCACCTTCCACATCGGCGGAACGGCGAGCAAGAGGATCGAACAGACCTCCATTCAAAACCGCTACCCCGGCCAGGTGAAATTCATGAACCTCAACACCGTGCTCAACCGGGAAGGCGACCTGGTGGCCATGAACCGCAACGGGGAAATCGCCATCGTGAGCGAAACCGGACGGGAGCGGGAGCGCTACATCATCGTCTACGGCGCCAAGCTCAAGGTGCGCGACGGGCAGGTGGTGGAGCCGGAGACCTTGCTGGCCGAATGGGATCCGTACTTTACGCCGATCCTCACCGACGTGCAGGGCACCGTGAAGTTCGGCGACATTATCGAAGGCGTCACCATGCAGGAAAGGCTGGATCCCGTGACGGGCAAATCCAGCAAGGTTGTCGTGGAAGTCCGGGAAGGGGACATGCGGCCTCGGGTGTCCATTAAGGACGAAAAGGGCCGCACGGCTCGCGTGGGCGACGGCGGTCATGCCCGCTACTACATGCCCGTGGGCGCCATCCTCATGGTGAACGAAGGTGATGCGGTCTATCCCGGCGACGTGCTGGCCCGTATCCCTCGGGAAACCACCAAAACCAAGGACATCACGGGCGGTCTGCCACGTGTGGCGGAACTCTTTGAGGTGCGCAAGCCCAAAGAACATGCGGTCATCACGGAAATCGAAGGCGTGGTGAGCTTCGGCAAGGACGCCAAAGGCAAACGGAAAGTGATCGTGACACCAGAAGTGGGCGAACCGCGGGAATACCTCATTCCCAAGGGCAAGCACATCAGCGTCCACGAAGGCGATTACGTTCGGGCCGGCGAGCCCCTCATGGACGGCTCGCCCAACCCACACGACGTGCTGACCGTGCTCGGGGAAAAGGAGCTGGCCAAGTACCTGGTGAACGAAGTCCAACAGGTGTACCGGCTCCAGGGCGTCAAGATCAACGACAAGCACATCGAAGTCATCGTGCGCCAGATGCTCCGTCGGGTGCGCATCACCAACCCCGGCGATTCGGATTTCCTCCTCGGAGAACACGTGGAAAAACACGTCTTTGAGGAAACGAACCGAAAACTGGAAGCGGAAGGGAAAATCCCGGCGGCGGCAGAACCGCTGCTGCTCGGCATCACCAAGGCGTCGCTCAGCACCGAAAGCTTCATTTCCGCCGCCTCCTTCCAGGAAACCACCAAGGTTTTGACGGATGCGGCGGCGGCCGGAAAAGTGGACCGGCTGCGGGGCTTGAAGGAAAACGTCATCATGGGGCGGCTGATCCCTGCGGGAACGGGCATGCGGCGCTACCGCAAGCTTCATGTGAGCGCGGAGGCCCTGCCGGAAGCCTGAACGCACCGGGGCGCCCGCAAGGGCTGAAAACGCTTGACAAGGTCGGGGTGAGTCTGTAGATAGAGGTGTTTCTGAGCCTAGGGGCTCGGGGCCAATAAGTTTCTGAAATTAATGCGATCTGGAGTCGGCGGAGAAAACGAGGATGCCCACGATCAATCAGTTGGTGCGAAAGGGAAGGGAAAAAGTCCGAAAGAAATCCAGCACACCGGCGCTGCAGGGGTGCCCTCAAAAGCGGGGGGTGTGTGTGCGCGTGTACACGACGACCCCGAAAAAGCCCAATTCGGCTTTGCGAAAAATCGCCCGTGTGCGGCTGACGAACGGCATTGAAGTGACGTCCTACATCCCAGGAATCGGCCACAATCTACAGGAGCACTCCGTGGTGCTGATTCGCGGGGGCCGTGTCAAGGACCTTCCGGGCGTGCGCTACCACATCATCCGCGGCACCCTGGACGCGCTGGGGGTGGCCAATCGCAAGCAGGGTCGGTCCAAGTACGGAGCCAAGCGCCCGAAGTAAGGCGTTGAGGGAAGCCAAGGCGGGCCATGGCCCTGCTGAGGGCCATGGCCTCTCTTTTGCCGTAAACGACGGACGAGGTTGAGGAAGGCAATGCCACGTAGAAGAGAAGTCGCGAAGCGGGAAGTGCTTCCGGATCCCAAATACAACAGCCGGTTGGTGGCCAAGTTCATCAACAACATCATGCGCCAGGGCAAGAAGAGTGTGGCCGAACGGATTCTTTACGGGGCTTTTGACGTCATCGAACGGCGCAGCAAGCAAGACCCCTTGGAGGTGTTCCACAAGGCCATGGATCATGTGCGGCCCGTCATCGAGGTCAAGTCCCGCCGGGTCGGCGGCGCCACGTATCAGGTGCCGGTGGAAGTACGCAGCGACCGCCGGGACGCCTTGGCCATGCGCTGGATCATTTCCTACGCCAAGAACCGTTCGGAAAAGACCATGATCGACAAGCTGGCGGGGGAACTTCTGGACGCGTCGCAAAATCGCGGCGGGGCGGTCAAGAAGCGGGAAGACACGCACCGGATGGCCGAAGCCAACAAGGCCTTCGCGCACTATCGCTGGTAAGGGACGTCCCGCCGAAAGGCGGAAGCAGCCCGCTGCGGCACCGTGGCATCGAATGGGCCGATGGGTCGAAGGGATGGACGTCACGCAAGGGCATCCTGATTTCTTTTGGGGAAACAGTTTCGGTTCCATGGATTCGGTTAGGACGTGAGGAGGAAGTGCGATGGCGAAGAAGAAGTTTGAGCGGACGAAGCCGCACGTGAATGTGGGCACCATTGGTCACATTGACCATGGGAAGACGACGTTGACGGCGGCGATCACGAAGCAGCTGTCGCTTCGGGGGAAGGCGGAGTTTGTGCCGTTTGATCAGATCGACAAGGCGCCGGAGGAGCGGGAGCGGGGCATTACGATTGCGACGGCGCATGTGGAGTATGAGACGGACAAGCGTCATTATGCGCATGTGGACTGTCCGGGGCACGCGGACTACATCAAGAACATGATCACGGGGGCGGCCCAGATGGACGGGGCCATTTTGGTGGTGGCGGCCGATGACGGGCCCATGCCCCAGACGCGGGAGCACATTTTGTTGGCGCGCCAGGTTGGGGTGCCGAACATTGTGGTGTTTTTGAACAAGGTGGACATGGTGGACGATCCGGAGCTCATTGAGTTGGTGGAGTTGGAGCTTCGGGAGTTGTTGAGCAAGTATGGGTTTCCGGGCGACGATGTGCCGATCATCAAGGGGTCGGCGCTGAAGGCGTTGGAGTGCGATGATCCCAGTGCGCCGGAGGCGGCGCCGATTTTTGAGTTGATGGATGCGGTGGACAGTTACATTCCGGATCCGATTCGGGACATTGACAAGCCGTTTTTGATGCCCATCGAGGATGTGTTTTCCATCAGCGGCCGGGGCACGGTGGTGACGGGTCGCGTGGAGCGCGGGGTGATATCGGTGGGCGATGAAGTGGAGATTGTGGGTTTTCGTCCGACGATGAAGACGGTGTGTACTGGGGTGGAGATGTTTCGCAAGACCTTGGATCGCGGGGAAGCGGGGGACAACATTGGGGTGTTGCTCCGTGGGATCAAGCGCGACGAGGTGGAGCGGGGGCAGGTGGTGGCCAAGCCTGGGAGCATCACGCCGCACACGAAGTTCAAGGCCGAGGTGTATGTGTTGAAGAAGGAGGAAGGGGGGCGGCACACGCCGTTTTTCCCGGGGTATCGGCCGCAGTTTTATTTTCGCACGACGGATGTGACGGGGGTGGTGACGTTGCCCGAGGGGGTGGAGATGGTGATGCCCGGGGACAACGTGAACATGGAAGTGCATTTGATTGCGCCGGTGGCGTTGGAAAAAGAGCTTCGGTTCGCCATTCGGGAAGGCGGGCGCACCGTGGGCGCCGGCGTGGTCACCGATATCATCGAGTAACGGCCAACGTCACGAAAGCCATGGGGTCCCCGACCGGGTGTGTGCGGCGGGGACCCAAATTATGGGAACAGACGCCATGATGAATCAGAGAATACGCATCCGCTTGAAAGCCTACGACCACAAGCTTCTTGACCAGGCGGCCGCAGAAATCGTCAACACGGCCAAGAAAACGGGAGCCCACGTGGCCGGCCCCATTCCTTTGCCGACGAAAATTCACCGCTATACGGTGCTGCGTTCCGTCCATATCGACAAGAAGTCCAGGGAGCAGTTTGAGATCCGTGTTCACAAGCGGTTGGTGGACATTTTGGAGCCGACCCAGCAGACGGTGGATTCCCTCATGAAGCTGGATCTGTCCGCCGGGGTCGATGTGGAAATCAAACTGTAAGGCCGCTTCGAGCGGAAAAGCCGAGCCCAAGAGAGCTGAGAAAATGGTGAAGGCATTATTAGGACGCAAGCTCGGGATGACACAGGTCTTCGCCGAAGACGGGAGTGTGGTTCCCGTCACGGTGGTCCAGGCCGGTCCGTGTGTCGTCACCCAGGTCAAAGTTCCCGCACGGGACGGGTACAGCGCCGTGCAGATCGGCTTTGGGGAACAGAAGGAAAAAAAGGTCACGCGCCCCCTCAAGGGTCATTTGGACAAGGTGGGCAAGGGCTACTTCCGGATTTTGAGGGAGGTGCGTGTCGAGAATCCCGATGAGTTCGAACCGGGCCAGGTGTTGGACACCGGTGTGTTTCTTATCGGAGACCGCGTGGATGTGACGGGGATCAGCAAGGGCAAGGGCTTTGCCGGAACCGTCAAACGCTGGGGGTTCAGCCGCGGTCCGGTGACGCACGGATGCAAGAACATCCGGGAACCGGGGTCCACCGGATGCGCCACCTTTCCGGGTCGCGTCATCAAGGGCAAAAAGATGGCGGGCCAAAAAGGCAACAAGCGGGCGACCGTGCTGAATTTGAAAATCGTCGACGTGCGACCCGAAGAAAATCTCCTTCTGATCAAAGGAGCCGTGCCCGGGGGCATCAATGGCTTCCTGCTGATCCGCAAGACCAATCGGGTTCGATGACGCCCGCGCCCCGGTGAGTGGAGGACGAGAGGGAACACATCATGCCAACGGTGGAAATCTTCGACATGAATCGACAGGTCGTGGGGCAGATGGAGCTTCGCGACGACATTTTCGACGTCCCGGCCAACTCTCATGTGGTCCATGAGGTGGTTCTGTACCAATTGGCCAAGCGACGCCGGGGAACAGCCAAGACCAAGGGCCGCAGCGAAGTCTCCGGCGGGGGCAAGAAGCCCTGGCGGCAAAAAGGCACGGGTCGGGCTCGAGCCGGCACGTCCCGGTCCCCTCTGTGGCGGGGCGGCGGCACCATTCACGGGCCGCAGCCGCGATCTTACGAGATGCGGGTCCCGAAGAAAGTGCGGCGCCTGGCGCTCAAGGTGGTCCTCAGCCAGAAGCTGCGCGAACAGGCCTTGGTGGTCGTGGACCAGCTGAGCTTTCCGGAGATCAAGACCAAGAACTTCTTTTCCTGGATGCAGCGCTTCGAACTGCGCAAGCCCCTGGTGGTCATCGCCGGGAAGGACGAGGTCGTGGAAAAATCGGCGCGCAACATCCCCAACGTGAAGGTGCTGCGCTGTGAAGGCCTGAACGTTTTCGACATGCTCAAACATGGAAATGTGGTCCTGACCAAAGACACCGTTTCCAAAATAGAGGAGTCCTTGGGGTGATGCGGGACAAAACCTATTCCATTTTGAAGCGCCCCTTGATCACGGAAAAGAGCACGCTGGAGAAGGAGCAATACAACAAGCTCCATTTCGAGGTGGATCGGCGGGCCAATAAGATCGAGATCAAAGAGGCCGTGGAGAAGATCTTCAAGGTCGACGTGCTGGAAGTGCGGACCCTGACGGTCAAAGGGCATAACAAGCGGGTGGGGCGCCACACGATCCGCACGCCCGACTGGAAGAAGGCCATTGTGACGATCAAGCCCGGCCAGAGGGTCGAGTTCTTCGAAGGCGTCTAAGCAGGCGACAAGGGCCTCGGGCCGCCGAATCCGCGCGGTAACGGCGCGGGACGGTGCGAGGACCGGATGAGGGTGAGTCATGGGCATTAGAAAAGTCAAACCGCGCAGCGCCGGGACCCGGTTCGTGACCTATTCGACCTTTGAGGAAGTCACGAAGAAGGAACCGGAAAAGAGCCTCGTGGAGCCGCTCAAGAAAAAGGGCGGCCGCAACAACTACGGCCGTGTGACGGCGCGGCATCGTGGAGGCGGTCACAAGAGGCTCTACCGCATTATCGACTTCAAGCGGGACAAGGAAGGCGTGCCGGCCAAGGTGGCCGCCATCGAATACGATCCCAACCGGTCGGCGCGCATCGCACTGCTCCATTACGTGGACGGCGAAAAGCGCTACATTTTGGCCCCCTTGGGCCTGCAGGTGGGCGATACGGTGCTGACGGGGCGGGAGGCCGATGTGAAGCCGGGCAACTGCCTGCCTCTGGAAAGCATTCCCTTGGGCACCGTGGTCCACAACGTGGAAATGATTCCCGGCAAAGGCGGCCAACTGGCCCGATCGGCTGGAGCCGGCGCTCAGCTCATGGCCAAGGAAGGCCGGTACGCGACGCTGCGGTTGCCGTCGGGCGAAATGCGCATGGTCTTGGCGCGATGCAAGGCGACCATCGGTCAGGTGGGCAACATCGATCACGAAAACATCAGCCTGGGCAAGGCCGGACGAAGCCGCTGGCTGGGCCGTCGGCCCCATGTGCGCGGTGTGGCCATGAACCCCGTGGACCATCCCATGGGCGGCGGCGAAGGGCGCAGTTCCGGCGGGCGGCATCCGTGCACGCCGTGGGGCAAGCCCACCAAGGGATACCGGACGCGCAAGGCCAAGAACAGCGATCGGCTCATCGTGCGACGCCGAAAGTCATAGCGTAAGGAGGGTAAGGTGCCTCGCTCGTTAAGAAAGGGACCCTTTGTGGACGATCACCTGGTGAAGAAGGTGCTCACAGCCAAGGAGACCGGCGACCGAAAGGTGATCAAGACATGGTCTCGGCGCTCCACCATTCTTCCCGATTTCGTGGGGCTGACCATCGCCGTGCACAACGGCAAGAAGTTCATTCCCGTCTTTATCACGGAGAACATGGTGGGCCACAAGCTGGGTGAATTCTCGCCCACACGAACCTTCTACGGCCATGCCGGGGACAAGAAGTCCAAGGTCAAGGGGAAAAAGTGATGGAAGTGAGAGCGGTTTCCAAATACCTGCGCATCTCTCCGCGTAAGGCGCGCTTGGTGGCCGACCTCGTGCGCAGCAAGGGCGTGGACGAAGCATTGACCATCTTGAAGTACACCCCCAAAAAAGGGGCGCGGTTGCTGTCCAAGACGCTGCGTTCCGCCATGGCCAACGCGGAAAACACCAAGACCATGGATATGGAAGGCCTCTATATCAAGGAAGTCTACGTGAACGAAGGGCCGCGGTTGAAACGGTGGAGGCCTCGAGCCATGGGCCGGGCGACCCGGATTTTGAAACGCACGAGCCATATCACGGTGGTTCTCGGGGAAAAGTAATCGGTTTGTCACAGGACCTCGGAGGTGGAGATTGGGACAGAAGGTCAATCCAAAAGGTTTTCGTCTCGGCGTCATCCGAACCTGGGATTCCAAGTGGTTCGCGTCCAAGGGTTACGCCAAGCTGGCTTATGAAGACCGAAAGATTCGCGATTTCATCAAAAAGCGACTGTACCACGCCGGGATCGCCAAGGTGGAAATCGAAAGGGCGGCCAACAAGGCCAAGATCCGCATCCATACGGCCCGCCCCGGCATTGTGATCGGCAAGAAAGGGGCGGAAATCGAGGCCTTGCGCCGGGAGCTGGAAAAGAAGTTCTCCCGGGAAATCCTGATCGACATCCAGGAGGTGCGGCGCCCCGAATTGGACGCCGTGTTGGTGGCGGAAAACATCGCCTTGCAACTGGAACGGCGGGTCGCCTTTCGTCGAGCCATGAAACGCGCGGTGACCTCAGCCTTGAAATTCGGCGCCAAGGGCATTCGCGTGGCCTGCGCCGGACGGCTGGGAGGGGCGGAAATGGCGCGTCGGGAATGGTATCGCGAAGGTCGCGTTCCTCTCCACACGCTTCGAGCCGATATCGACTATGCTGTGGCCGTGGCCCGGACCACCTACGGCGTGATCGGGGTCAAGGTATGGATTTTCAAAGGGGAAGTGCTCCCGTAGGGGCGGCGGGCCTTTTCCGGGGGCTCGGGACAAAGGATGCGTCCCGTAAAAGGCGGGGCCCTGCGGGGTAGAGTCGAGGAGACGATCCATGTTAGCGCCGAAAAGAGTCAAATACCGCAAGCAGCAGAAAGGCCGCATGAGGGGGATGGCCTCCCGGGGGAACCAGCTGAGCTTTGGGGACTTCGGGATCAAGGCCCTGGAGCCCGGCCGCATCACCTCGCGGCAGATCGAGGCGGCTCGCGTGGCCATCACCCGATACGTCAAGCGCGGCGGGAAGATCTGGATCCGCATTTTTCCGGACAAGCCCATCACCAAGAAGCCGGCGGAAACACGCATGGGCAAGGGTAAAGGCGCCCCCGAGGGATGGGTGGCGGTGGTCAAGCCGGGGCGGATCCTTTACGAACTCAAAGGCGTCACAGAAGAGATCGCCAAGGAAGCCTGCCGGCTGGCGGGACATAAGCTTCCGGTGGCGACACGGTTTGTGTCGAGGCAGGATGTGTTATGAAAGCAGCGACCTTGCGTGACATGAGTGTGGAGGAATTGCGGCGGAAACTGGCGGAACTGCGCGAATCGCTGTTCAATCTCAAGTTTCAGCACGCCACCGGGCAGCTGGAAAACACGGCGCAGCTGAAACGGCACAAGCGGGACATCGCCAGAGTATTGACCGTGTTGCAGGAAAAGCAAAACGTCGGTGAGGCGTAAGAGGCATGCCCATGGAAGAGCGGACAACGAAGAGGAAGACCCGCGTCGGCACCGTGGTGAGCGACCGTATGAACAAAACGGTGGTCGTCCGCGTGGAGCGGCTCGTCAAGCACCCCAAGTACGGCAAGTACATGCGGCGCCGCACCAAGTTCAAGGCCCATGACGAAGAAAACCAATGCCGCATCGGAGACCGGGTGCTCATCGAAGAGAGCCGCCCTCTGAGCAAGACGAAACACTGGGTGGTCGTCAAGATTCTGGAACGGGCCGCCGTCTAGAACACCCCTGAAGGGCCATCGGCCCGTATCGGGGTTTAGGGTGAAGGCAGTTAAGGGAGGCCATCATGATCCAGGCTGAAACACAACTGAACGCCGCAGACAACTCGGGGGCGAAGCGTCTCTACTGCATCAAAGTCCTCGGGGGAACCCGAAAGCGCTATGCGACGGTCGGGGATATTATCGTGGTGTCCGTCAAGGAAGCCATCCCCAATTCCAAGGTCAAGAAAGGGGATGTGATGCGGGCCGTGGTGGTGCGGACGAAAAAAGAGGTGCGGCGCCCGGACGGGTCCTACATCAAGTTCGACGACAATTCGGCCGTCCTGATCAATGCCGCCAAGGAACCGATCGGAACGCGCATCTTCGGCCCGGTGGCCCGCGAGCTTCGCGCCAAGCAGTTCATGAAGATCGTGTCGCTGGCCCCGGAAGTGCTTTAGCGAAAAGGGTGGGGAAGGTCGCCAATGGCTGTCAGCAAAAAGTACCACATCAAGAAGAACGACACGGTGATGGTGATCGCCGGCAAGGAAAAGGGCAAATCGGGCAAAGTGCTTCGGATCCTCACCAAGAAGGATCGGGCCGTGGTGGAAAAGCTCAACATGGTCAAGCGGCACATGCGCCCCGGCGCCCACAGCCGGCAGGGCGGAATTGTGGAAAAGGAAGCGCCGATTCACATTTCCAATCTCATGATCATTTGCAGCAAGTGCACAGATCCGACCCGTGTGGGCTATAAGAACCTGGAAGATGGCCGCAAGGTGCGATTCTGCAAGAAATGCGGCGAACTCATCGACGGTTGACGTCCACGGCTCCGGGCGGAGTGGAGGCGTTCATGGCACGTTTGCGCGAGTTGTACGTCAAGGAAGTGGCCCCGCAGCTGGCCGAAAAGTTTCAGTACAAAAGCCCGATGCAGATCCCGAGGCTCCAGAAAATCGTGCTCAATATGGGCCTGGGGGAGGCGATTCAAAACGTCAAAATCCTGGAAACCGCATCGGATGAACTGGCCCAGATCAGCGGCCAAAAGCCGGTGATCACCCGGGCGCGCCTGAGCATTGCGGCTTTCAAACTGCGCAAGGGAATGCCCATTGGGTGCATGGTGACCCTGCGCGGGAATCGCATGTACGAATTCTACGACAAGCTGGTGAACATCGCCCTGCCGCGGGTGCGCGACTTTCGGGGCGTGTCCCCCAAGTCCTTTGACGGGCGCGGCAATTACACGCTGGGGGTTCGGGAACACATTATCTTTCCGGAAATCGACTACGACAAGATCGATAAGATCAAAGGACTGAACATCACCATCGTGACCACGGCCCAAACCGACGACGAAGCGCGCGAGCTGTTGGCTCTGTTGGGAATGCCGTTCAGAAAGTAGCGAGGAAGGGTGAGAAGGAGGCAGCCTTGGCCAAGAAATCCATGATCGCAAAAGCCCAAAGAAAGCCCAAATTCGCGGTGAGAGCCTACAACAGGTGCCCGCTGTGCGGACGGCCGCGTGCGTATCTGCGCAAATTCGGTATGTGCCGTATCTGCTTCCGCAATATGGCTCTCAACGGCGAGCTTCCCGGCGTCGTCAAGTCCAGTTGGTAGGAGCCGGAAGGAAAAGGAGAGGACCTCTATGGTGATGACGGACCCCATTGCCGACTTTCTCAATCGCATCAAGAACGCCCATCGGGCGCGCTTCGATAAGGTGGACGTGCCGGCCTCACGCATCAAGGTGGAATTGGCTCGGATTCTCAAGGAAGAAGGCTACATCAAGCATTTTAAGCTCATTAAGGACAACAAGCAGGGCGTCCTGAGAATCCATCTGAAATACGGGCCTGAGCGCGAGGCGGCCATTCGGGACATGCGCCGCATCAGCAAGCCCAGTCGGCGGATCTATGTGGGATCCAAAGACATCCCCCGGGTCCTGAACGGGCTGGGGATCGCCATCCTGTCCACCTCGCGTGGCATCCTGACGGATAAGCAGGCGAGGCAGGCGGGCGTGGGCGGGGAACTGATCTGCAGCGTGTGGTGAACACAGGTAAAGGAGTTGTGAGATGTCTCGCATCGGCAAGAACCCCATTCCCATTCCCCAAGGGGTGGAAGTCATGCTTCAAGGTGACCTCGTCACCGTGAAGGGGCCCAAGGGCCTTTTGGAACGGCGCGTTCCGGGGGAAGTGACCGTTGCCGTGGAAAACGGCCAGATCGTGGTGCGCCGAAAGGACGATGAGCGCCGATCCCGGTCCCTGCATGGGCTCATGCGGGTTTTGCTCCACAACATGGTGACGGGTGTGAGCCAGGGCTTTACCAAGGTGCTGGAAATCCAGGGTGTGGGCTACCGCTGCGATGTGGCCAACAATGTGCTGAACTTCACCTTGGGCCATTCCCACCCGCTGAGTTTCCCCTTGCCCGAAGGGGTCAAGGCCTCCGTGGAAAAGCAGACGGTGATCCGGCTGGAGGCCGTCGATAAGGAGCTTTTGGGCCAGACGGCCGCGAACATCAAGGCCCTGCGCCCTGTGGAACCGTACAAGGGCAAAGGGATCCGATACGCAAACCAGTGGGTCCGGCGAAAAGCGGGCAAGACCGGTTCCAAGAAGAAATAGGGGAAAGACATATGGGCTCCAAAACGAATCCCAGCGTGGCGGCGCGCCTCAAACGCAAACGGCGGATCCGCACAAAGGTTCACGGCACGCCTGAGCGGCCTCGACTGACGGTGTACAAAAGCCTCAAACACATCTACGCCCAGATCATCGACGATACGACGGGCATGACGGTGGCGGCGGCGTCGACCCTTTCCCCGGAATTCAAGGCCCTGGAACCCGTCCAGGGCAAGGTGGGGGCCGCGGAAAAGGTCGGCCAGCTTGTGGCCAAAAAAGCCTTGGACAAAGGGGTCACCAAAGTGGTGTTCGATCGGAACGGGTTCATCTACCACGGGCGGATTCGTGCCGTGGCGGACGGAGCGCGGGCCGCGGGACTGGAATTCTGACCGACACTGGCGGGCAAGGAGGCGTATCTTGGCACCTGTCGAATCACACGATGTGCAGTACATCGACAAAATTGTCCACATCAGCCGCGTGGCCAAAGTGGTCAAAGGCGGCCGGCGGTTTTCTTTCAGCGCCATCGTCATCGTGGGGGACGGCAACGGGCGCGTGGGTTTCTCCCTGGGCAAGGCCAATGAAGTGCCGGAGGCGATCCGCAAGGGGCTGGAGGGAGCCAAACGGGACATGTTTGATGTCCCTCTGGTGCAGGGGACGCTGCCCCACGAGGTTCTGGGCAAGTTCGGCGCTTCCTCCGTCGTGCTGAAACCCGCCTCTCCGGGGACAGGAGTGATCGCGGGCGGAGCGGTTCGGGCCATTATGGAAGCGGCCGGGGTGACGGATGTTCTCACCAAGTGCTTAGGCTCGCGCAATCCCCACAACGTGGTCAAAGCCACCATGGCCGGGTTGAAGGCGCTGCGGAGTCCGGAGCGGATCGCCAAAACCCGCGGGGTGGAGGTGACGGAAGGCAAGGTTCAAGGAGCCGGGAGGTGATCCATGGCGCAGATGATTCGCATCAAATTGGTGCGCAGCCCCATCGGCCGGCCTGAAAAACATCGAAAGATTCTTCAGGCCCTGGGGCTTACGCGGCTGCAAAAGGAAGTGACGCTGCCCGCCATCCCTCCGGTTGTGGGTGCGGTCAAAAAGGTCAATCACTTGGTTCAGGTGAGCGAAGCCTGATCGGGACGAGACGACGAGAACGGGTGAATGTCATGCGACTGAATGAATTGAAACCGGCGGCCGGGTCGCGAAAAGAACGCAAGCGCGTCGGCCGAGGGTCTGGATCCGGCCTGGGAAAAACAGCGGGCAAGGGGCACAAGGGGCAGAAAGCGCGAGCCGGCGGAGGCGTGGTGCCGTGGTTCGAAGGCGGCCAGATGCCCTTGCAGCGCCGTGTCCCCAAGAGGGGATTCAACAATATCTTCCGCAAAGAGTATGCCGTGGTCAACGTGGGGGACCTGGAACGGTTCGAGGCGGGAAGCTCCGTGGGTCCCGAGGAATTGATCCGGGCGGGATTGGCCAAGAAAAAGGCCGACGGCATCAAGCTTCTGGGAGACGGGGACCTGAAGGTGGCTTTGGCGGTGCGCGTCCACAAGGCGAGCGCTTCGGCCGTGGCGAAAGTGGAAGCGGCCGGCGGGACGGTGGAAATCCTTAGCTGAGAGGAACAAGCGGGTGCTCACGGGCTTCCAAAATATCGGTAAAATTCCCGAGCTTAAACGGCGCATCGGCGCGACCTTGCTTCTTTTGGCCGTCTATCGGATCGGCGTCCACGTGCCGACACCGGGCATCAACCGCGAGGCATTGGCCGCCTTCTTCGCGGCGGCCCAAGGGACGCTCCTGGGGCTCTTCAACATGTTCTCCGGCGGCGCCATGCAGCAACTGTCCGTTTTCTCGCTGGGAATCATGCCCTACATCAGCTCGTCCATAATTCTTCAACTGCTGACGGTGGTGATTCCCCACCTGGAGCGGCTGAGCAAGGAAGGGGAGGCGGGCCGGAAGAAGATCACCCAGTATACGCGCTACGGCACGGTGGTGCTCAGCATCATCCAAGGCTTCGGGATCGCCTTTGGCTTGGAAGGCATGACCGGACCCGGGGGCGAACCCGTGGTGCTCACTCCGGGATGGGCCTTTCGCCTCATTACGGTGATCACACTGACGGCGGGAACGGCCTTCATCATGTGGTTGGGGGAGCAGATCACGGAACGGGGCATCGGCAACGGAATCTCGCTCATCATCTTTGCCGGGATCGTCGCCGGCATGCCCACCGCTGTGGGAAATACCTTGAGGCTCATGCAGACCGGGGAAATGAGTGCCTTCAAGGCCCTTATTCTCCTGGTGATCATGGTCGTCGTGGTCGGCTTTATCGTTCATGTGGAGCGGGGGCAGCGGCGCATTCCCGTCCAATACGCCAAGAGGGTCGTGGGGCGGCGCATGTACGGCGGGCAGAGCACCCATCTGCCGCTGAAGATCAACACCTCCGGCGTGATCCCGCCCATCTTCGCCTCGTCGATCATCATGTTCCCGGCCACCGTGGCCAATTTCATCCAGGTGCCGTGGATGCAGAAAGTCGCCCAGATGCTCATGCCCGGCCACTGGCTCTATACCGTGCTCTACGTTGGCTTCATCGTTTTCTTTTGCTATTTCTACACCGCCATCGTTTTCAACCCTATGGACGTGGCGGACAATATGAAAAAATACGGGGGGTTCATTCCCGGCATTCGACCCGGAAGGCCTACGGCGGAATACATCGATAAGGTTCTGAGTCGCATTACCCTGGGTGGGGCCCTTTATGTGTCCATTGTGTGCGTCCTGCCGAGTATTTTCACCCAGAACTTCAATGTGCCTTTTTACTTCGGCGGCACGGCCCTGCTCATTGTGGTGGGAGTGGCCATGGATACGGTGGGGCAAATTGAAGCCCATATGCTGACGCGCCATTACGAGGGATTTCTCAAATCGGGGCGGATTCGAGGGCGCCGATAACGGCACGCGGCGCTTCGGCACACGGAAGCGTGGGGGGCACAGCGGACGTGCCGCCCGGCTCCCGAAAGGGGATTTCTGGAACTGTTGTGAGGCCGACGGACAGGGAGGGAGACGATGAACATCATTTTGTTGGGACCGCCGGGTGCAGGAAAAGGGACGCAAGCCAAGCGCATGATCGAACGGTACGGGATTCCGCAGATTTCCACGGGGGACATGCTGCGGGCCGCTCTGAAGGCCGGCACCCCCTTGGGCCTCGAAGCCAAGAAGTACATGGACAAAGGGGCCCTTGTGCCCGATGAGGTTGTGGTCGGCCTGGTGAGAGAAAGAATTCAGGAGGACGATTGCCGAAAGGGCTACATGCTGGACGGCTTTCCTCGCAATGTGAGCCAGGCGGAGACCTTGGACGGCATGCTGAAAGAGCTGGGCCAGAAGATCGATCATGTGGTGTGCATTGATGTTCCCGATCAGGAACTGATCCAGCGGTTGACCGGCAGGCGCACGTGCCGGGAATGCGGCGCGGGCTTTCACGTGATGTTCGATCCTCCGAAGAAAGACGGCGTCTGTGATAAGTGCGGCGGGCAACTGTACCAGCGTGACGACGACAATGAGGCAACGGTGACGTCGCGGCTGAAAGTGTACGCCGACCAAACAAAGCCGCTCATCGAATACTACGAAAAGCAGGGTAAACTGCGGAAGATCGACGGGATGGGTTCCATCGACGAGATTTTCGAGCGCATCAAGGCGGTGCTGGGTTAGAGGGCGTTTTGATCATTCTCAAGACCCGAGAAGAAATTGAAAAGATTCGAAAAGCGTGTCTGATCGTGGCGGAGGTTCTGGAGCGGCTCCGGGAGATGGTGGCTCCGGGGGTGAGCACCTGGGACCTGAACGCCGTCAGTGAGGAAGAGGCACACAAGCGGGGAGCCGTGCCGGCCTTCAAGGGCTATCACGGCTTCCCTTATGCGCTGTGCACCTCGGTCAACGAGGAAGTGGTGCACGGCATGCCAAGCAAAACGAGGATTCTCCGGGAAGGGGACATCGTCAGCGTGGATTTCGGCGTGGTGGTGGACGGATTCTACGGGGACGCGGCGGTCACCCTTCCCGTGGGACGCATTTCCGAAGAGGCCGAGCGGTTGTGCCGTGTCACTCGGGAAGCCTTGGATCGGGCCATCGCCCAAGCCGTGGTGGGCAATCGCCTTTCGGACATTTCCCACGCCGTCCAGGCCCATGTGGAGCCCTTTGGCTATTCGGTGGTGCGGGAATTCGTGGGGCACGGCATCGGGCGCAGTCTGCATGAAAGCCCCCAAATCCCCAATTTCGGGCCTCCCGGACGTGGCGTCAAACTCAAGGCGGGCATGGTGTTCGCCATTGAGCCCATGATCAACCAAGGGGGCCCGGACATCCGCATCCTGGAAGACCGCTGGACGGCCGTCACCGCGGACGGAAAGCTTTCGGCCCACTTCGAACACACGGTGGCGGTGACGGAGAACGGGCCGGACGTGTTGTCGCGGCCGGCGTAAAAGCCCTTTACAGAGCGAATTCGAGCGCCTATAATGGCGCGTTTCCGTTGATACGGAAGAAGACCGAGACCTGAACAGAGGAAGACCCCATGGCCAAGGAAGAAGCGATTGAGGTGGAAGGCACGGTCATCGAGCCTTTGCCCAACGCCATGTTTCGCGTCGAGCTGGAAAACGGCCACCGCGTGCTCGCCCACATTTCGGGAAAGATGCGCATGCACTTCATCCGCATTTTGCCCGGCGACAAAGTGACGGTGGAGCTTTCCCCCTACGACCTGACCCGGGGCCGGATCATTTACAGAGCCAAGAGCTGACGAGTCAGCGTGCTGGTGTGCAGAAGGGAGTGAACCATGAAGGTGCGGGCGTCAGTGAAGGTCATCTGCCGCAAATGCAAGATCATTCGACGACACGGCCAGGTGCGCGTCATCTGCGAGAATCCGAAGCATAAACAGCGTCAAGGCTAACTGGAGGACACGGCATTGGCACGGATTGCAGGCATCGACTTACCGAAAAACAAGCGCATGGAAATCGCTCTGACCTATATCTACGGCATCGGGCGAAGCACCGCTTTGAAGATCCTGGACGAAGCCAAGGTGGATCCGGGGACCAAATCCGATGACTTGACGGAAGAGCAGATTACGGCCATCCGCCGCGTGATCGATACGCACTACAAGGTGGAAGGGGATCTTCGGGCCGAAGTTTCCATGAACATCAAGCGCCTGATGGATTTGGGCTGCTACAGGGGCCTGAGGCATCGGCGCGGTTTGCCCGTGAGAGGGCAACGCACCCATACCAATGCCAGGACGCGCAAGGGTCCTCGTCGATCGGTTATCGGAAAACGCAAAAAGTAAGGGATGGGAGGCAGAATGGCACGGGGCAGAGGTGGTCCGCGGAAGAAAAAAGAGCGGAAAAACATTCAGAACGGGATCGCACACATCCGTTCGACCTTCAACAACACCATCGTGACGATCACGGACATGAGCGGCAATACGCTCTCATGGGCCAGCGGCGGCAATCAGGGCTTCAAGGGCTCGCGCAAGAGCACGCCCTTCGCCGCCCAGACCGCGGCTCAGGCGGCCGCCAAAGCCGCCATGGAACACGGCCTGCAGAACGTGGAAGTCTACGTCAAAGGGCCGGGGTCGGGCCGTGAGGCGGCCCTGAGGGCTCTTCAGGCTGCGGGGTTGAATGTGACGGTGATCCGAGATGTGACGCCCATCCCTCACAACGGATGTCGGCCGCCCAAGCGCCGTCGCGTGTAACGGCGTCCTCGATCGGCGCTCCAGAGGCGCCATGCCCATAAGGAGGAATCGGTCTTGGCTCGATATACTGGTCCACAATGCCGGCTCTGTCGGCGGGAAAGCATGAAACTTTACCTGAAAGGCGATCGCTGCTATTCGGACAAGTGCGCCTTCGAGCGTCGTAACTATGCGCCGGGGCAGCACGGCCAGCGGCGCGGGAAGCTGTCGGACTACGGGGTCCAGCTTCGGGAAAAGCAAAAAATCAAAAGAATGTACGGCCTGCAGGAAAAGCAGTTCAAGGCCTACTTCAAGGAAGCGGATCGTCAAAAGGGTGTGACGGGCGTGAACTTCCTGATCCTTTTGGAACGGCGCCTAGACAATACGGTCTTCCGGCTGGGATTCGCCAATTCGCGTTCCCAGGCGCGCCAGTTGGTCCGGCACAACCATTTCCTGGTCAACGGCCGAAAGGTAAACATTCCGTCCTATTTGCTCCGCCCGGGCGATGTCATCGCCGTGCGGGAAAAGAGCCGGCAGCTGGAAGTGATCAACGAAGCGCTGGACGCCCTGCCGCGCCGCGGGCTGGTTCCCTGGCTGGAACTGGATAAGGAGGCGTACCGGGGCACGTTCCGAAGCCTTCCGACTCGGGAAGAAATGCCGCTGCCTGTGCAAGAGCATTTGGTGGTCGAATTCTACTCGAAGTAACATTGCATCGACATTATGGGTCATGGGCAGAGGGTCCACCGAGACGGCAGGGTCCTCTGTCCGTTTTCTGAGGCCCGCTGTTGGGGCGAACGCTCCGACAAGGGGGCCGAAGCTTTATGGGGACGGGTATGGAGAAAAACTGGCGCGAGTTGATTCGACCGAAGCCCCTGGCGGTGGAGCCTGGGGAGGACCCGACGCGCTACGCCAAGTTCACATGCGAGCCGCTGGAGCGCGGTTTCGGGACGACGCTGGGGAACGCGCTGCGGCGGGTACTCCTCTCATCCCTGCGGGGTGCCGCCATCACCGCCGTCAAGATCGACGGGGTGCTCCACGAATTTTCGTCGGCTCCGGGAGTGGTGGAGGACGTGACGGACATCGTCCTCAATCTGAAGGAAGTGCGGTTGCGGCTCAACGGGGACGGACCGAAACACCTCATCTTGGAAAAGTCCGGGGAAGGGCCCGTGACAGCCGGGGATATTCGAACGGATGCGTCCGTGACCATCTTGAATCCCGGAAAACACATCTGCACCCTGGCTCGGGACGGAAAAGTCCGCATGGAATTGGTGGTGGAAGAAGGCAAAGGGTATGAAGCGGCCGAATGGGATCCGGAAAAGATCGACACCATCGGGACGATCCCCATCGACGCCATTTTCACGCCCGTGCGCAAGGTCAGCTACAACGTGAGCCAAGCCCGTGTGGGTCAGCGCACGGACTATGACAAACTGACCATGGAGATCTGGACCGACGGAAGCATCACGCCGGAAGACGCCCTGGCCATGGCGGCCAAAATCCTCAAGGATCAGCTGAGCGTCTTTGTGAACTTCGAGGAATACGAGGCGCCCACGTTCACGGAAGAAGCGGCCGAAGAACCGCCGCTCAACGAGAATCTGTTTCGCAGCGTCGATGAGCTGGAACTGTCTGTGCGCAGCGCCAACTGCCTGAAAAACGCCGACATCCGCTACATCGGCGAGCTGGTGCAAAAGACTGAATCGGAGATGCTGAGGACGAAGAATTTCGGCCGCAAATCGCTCAACGAAATCAAGGAAATTCTGGCCGAAATGGGTCTGTCCCTGGGCATGAAGCTGGACAATTTTCCGAGCCGTGAAGAGATCGAACAGCGAAGAAAGGAAGAGGAATAGCCATGCGCCACAGGAAATCGGGTCGGAAGCTCAACAGGACTTCCAGCCACCGGTCGGCCATGTTTCGCAATATGGTGACGTCGCTGCTGGAGCATGAAAGAATCGTGACGACGGTGCCCAAGGCCAAGGAAATCCGCCGCTGGGCCGATTCCATGATCACCCTGGGAAAACGGGGCGACCTCCACGCACGCCGCCAGGCATTGGCCGTGGTGCGCCGCAAGGACGTGGTCCACAAGCTCTTTGCCGAGCTCGGGCCGCGGTACCAGACCCGACAGGGGGGCTACACGCGGATCGTGAAGATGGGCTTTCGCAAAGGGGATGGGGCCCCCATGTGCCTCATCGAGCTTACGGGCGCCGAGATTAAGGCGAAACCCAAGAAGAAACCCCGCGCCCAGGAGCAGGCGGCCGCCGAGGCCTAGGAGGCTGTCCGATTTCGACCTTGTGCCGGGGGGAATGAGCGCGCCGCGAGCGGGGCCGCTTTTGGGCCGCGCTGGCGCTTCCCATCAGAATCCCGTTTCCGGCAAAGGTTGAACACATTTTTCGCGAAGCCGCCGTGGTCTTTTGCACGCTGCGGCGGCGCGGTCAGAAAAACAGCCCGGCGCGAAGGCCACCGGGCTTTTTTTATGCGGGCCGAGAATCCTTCCTTTCAGACCGTGGGACGGTTGAGGTAGAAAAGGCAGTGGGCGCAGGTGAAACCGGCCCACAAACCTTTGGCGGCCTTGTCCAAGCACGCGTCGTAGTGAGGGCAGTCGAAATGGCGCACGCCTCGCCCTTCGCGGCAGGCCACGGGATTGGGCACGGCCTGCACGTCGGGTCGGCGTGGCGTGCTGCGGGTTACTCCGGCAGTTCGTGCACGCGGCATAGAAAAACCTCCTTTGCCGAACGATATCACACAGTCCTCAAAACGGTTAATCACGAGCGGACGGAATGCAAGGGATGTCCCCCGAGCCGGGCGGCCACGAAGAGGTGAGGCGATGAAAGCGGTTTCGCAGCGGCTGAAAAAGATCCGCAACATCGGGATCATCGCGCACATCGATGCGGGAAAAACCACGGTGAGCGAGCGCATCCTCTATTACACGGGGCGGTCTCACAAGATCGGCGAAGTGCACGAAGGGACCACCGTGATGGACTGGATGGAACAGGAGCAAGAGCGCGGCATTACCATCACCTCCGCCGTGACGACCTGCGAATGGAACGGGTACCAGATTCAGCTCATCGACACGCCGGGCCATGTGGATTTTACCATCGAGGTGGAGCGGTCTCTGCGCGTTTTGGACGGGGCCGTGGCCGTCTTTTGCGCCGTGGGCGGCGTGGAGCCCCAATCGGAGACCGTGTGGCGGCAAGCGGACAGATACCGTGTGCCGAAAATCGCTTTCGTCAACAAGATGGATCGCATCGGGGCCGATTTTCGCCATGTCCTGGACCAGATGCGGGAAAAACTTCAGGCCGATCCCATCGCGATCCAGATTCCCGTGGGACGGGAGTCCGATTTCCGCGGCGTGGTGGATCTCATCCACATGCGCCAGATCGTGTGGAAAGACGAAACCCTGGGGGCGGAATACACCTACGTGCCCATCGACCCTCAGTTGGCCGATGCCGCCGCGGAAGCTCGAGATGAACTCCTGGCCAAAGTGGCGGAACGGGACGACGGGATCATGGAAAAATACGTGGAAGGGCAGCCCGTCGCCCCGGAGGAGATCGAACGCGCACTGCGCCGCCTCACCCTGGAGCTGGAAGCCGTGCCGGTCCTGTGCGGTGCCGCCTTGCGAAATAAGGGGATTCAGCCGCTTTTGGACGCCGTGGTCCAGTTTCTCCCATGCCCGCTGGATATTCCCCCGGTCCAGGGCATCGATCCCGTGACCCAGCAACCCGTCCAACGCCTCGCCGACGACAGCGAACCCCTGGCGGCCCTGGCCTTCAAGATTTTCATGGATCAAGGCCGTAAGCTCACCTACGCTCGAATCTATTCGGGCAAGCTTCGGGCCGGGGACACGGTTTACAACGCCAGGCAGCGCACTCGGGAAAAACTTTCCCGCATCTTCCGCATGCACGCCAACAAGCGGGAACGGCTCGACGAGGCGGGAGCCGGGAGCATCGTCGCCCTCATGGGACTGAAATCCGCCGGAACCGGCGATACCCTGTGTGACGAGAAACATCCCATTCTCCTGGAACCCATTGACATTTACGAACCGGTCATTGCCGTGGCGGTGGAACCCAAGACGCGGGCGGATCAGGAAAAGCTTGTCGACGCCCTGGCCAAACTGGCCGACGAAGACCCCACCTTTCGCTACAAGGAGGACCCGGACACCGGGCAGATGGTCATCCGCGGCATGGGGGAACTCCATCTGGAGATTCTGCTGAGCCGGCTGGAGCGGGATTATGCCGTGGGGGTGAATGCCGGAAAACCGCAGGTGGTCTATCGCGAAACGATCCAGAAGGCGGCCTTGGGCCGAGGGGTTTTCGAAAGGGAAATCGGCGGGACCAGGCATTTTGCCGCCGTGGAACTTCGCCTGGAACCCCGGGAACGGGGCAAGGGCAACCGGGTGGTCCATCGGGTTCGGGACGCCTCCATTCCGGAAGCGTGGCTGCCCGTGGTGGAAACCGGGGTGATGGATGCCTTCACCAGCGGGGATCTCATGGGCTACCCCGTGGTGGATGTGGAAGTGGCCGTCATCGGAGGGGAACACCGCGAGGGCCTGTCCACGGAACTGGCCTATCGAGTGGCGGCCTCCATGGCCTTTCGGGACGCCTTCATCAAGGGGGAACCCATCCTGCTGGAACCCTATATGCGCGTGGAGGTGCTCACCCCCGACGAATTCCTGGGGGACGTCATCGCCGATTTGAATCTGCGCAAGGCTCGTATTGAAGGCATTACGGCGAAGAAAGGCATCCAGGTTGTGGACGCCACCGTCGCCCTGTCCAAGATGTTCGGCTATTCCACGGCCTTGCGATCGGCCAGCCAGGGACGGGCCACCTTCACCATGCAGTTTTTCCGCTATGACGCCCTCAGTTCTTAAAAAGACGTTGCCTCGCGGCGTGCGCCGTGCTAAACGAAACCGTTTCAGAGCGAAACGGCAGGCTCCCGACCTTATCCAACCCGTGCGGTCCGCCGGAGGCCGCAGGGGTCGATTCCAACGGAAACCCCGCGAGGGTTTTTTTGTTGCTGAAAGGCAGGTGAATTCTGGATGACCGAACCGGAGGCCAGGGAGAGTTTCGAAAAGAAGATCCGCAAATTGCGAAAGGACTTCCAAAAGAACGTCCAGCCCGTCTTGCGGCGGCACAACTATTACCTCTCCAAGGGCGAACGCCGCCGTATCAAGCGGAAAAAAGCCATTAAGAGGATCCAACGTCGGATGCGTCGCCTGCAGGGCATGTAAAGGCTCGCACGGTGCCCCATCCGGCGTCCGCGTCTCCAAAAGAGACCGTCGCGCCCGGTCGGTGAGCCTGCAGTTTGCCATAAAAAAACCCCGGAGGTTTCCGGGGTTTTTTTATGGTCTTTGGCAGAGGGAAACGCGGGGTGCGAAAGGGCCGGGCCCCTTTTCGTTTACACTTTGCCCAGAATGTTTCGGGAAATCACCAGGCGCATGATTTCGTTGGTGCCTTCGTAAATCTGGGTGATCTTGGCATCGCGCAGATGCCGTTCCATGGGGTATTCCTTGCAGTAGCCGTAGCCGCCCAGGATCTGGACGCCTTCCACGGCGGCCCACATGGCCGTGTCCGAGGCGTACATCTTGGCCATGGCGGCTTCCTTTTCGTAGCCCCGCTTGTTTTGTTCGAGCCAGGCGGCCCTGAGGGTCAACAGTTCGGCGGCATCCAGTTGGGTGGCGATGTCCGCCAGTTTCCACTGGATGGCCTGAAAGGAAGCGATGGGCCGGCCGAATTGTTCCCGCGTTTTGCTGTAGGCGACGGCTTCTTCGAGGACCGCGCGGCCGATCCCGATGGCTTGGGAGGCGATGCCGATGCGGCCGCCGTCCAAGGTGGTGAGCATTTGTTTAAAGCCTTCACCTTCCTTGCCCAGAAGGTTTTCCTTGGGGATTCGAGCATCTTCAAAGATCAGTTCCGCCGTTCCCGACGCGTTGATGCCGAGTTTTTCTTCCACCCGGCCGACGCGGAAACCCGGTGTGTTGTGCAGATCCACCAGGAAGGAACTGATTCCCTTGTAGCCCTTTTCCTTGTCGGTGACGGCCGCCAGCACGCAATAGCGCGCCACGTTGCCGTTGGTGATGAATTTCTTTTCCCCGTTGATGACCCATTCGTTGCCGTCCAGCACGGCTGTGGTGCGCATTCGGGCCGGGTCGGATCCGGCGCCGGCTTCGGTGAGACCATAACAACCCAGGTACTCGCCGCTCGCCACCGGGGTGAGAAACTGCTGTTTCTGTTCTTCCGTCCCGTAGGTGTACACGGGAAAGTTGTACAAGCTGTTGCACACGCTCATGATGACGCCGCAGGAAGCGCACGCTTTGGAGATTTCGATCATGGCCAGCACGTAACAGATATAGTCCATGCCGGCTCCCCCGTATTCGGGCGGAATGGTGATGCCCATGAGGCCCAGTTCGCCCATCTTTTTCACGATTTCTTCCGGGTGGCGATGGGTGCGGTCCAGTTCGGCGGCCACGGGAGCGATTTCCCTTTCGGCGAACTTGCGCGCCATGTCCTGGATCATCTTTTGTTCTTCGGTAAGTTCAAAATGCATGGTTTTCGTCCTCCAAAGCGATGAGTTGTCTTGGCAAGGGACGCCGTCTTAGGCGGTGAAGGATCCCTTAAAGTGGGGTTTCCGTTTTTCCAGGAAAGCCGCGGCCCCTTCCTTGGCGTCTTCACTGGCGAAGCACAAACCGAAGGCTTCCACTTCCAGGGCGCAGCCGGTTTTGAGGTCCGCATCCATGCCGCGGTCCACCACGGTCTTGATGGCCCGCAGGGCCAAAGCGCTCTTGGCGGCCATGGCCTTGGCCGCTTTCATCGTCTCCTCCAGCAGCGTTTCCGCCGGAAAAACTTTGGCCACAAGGCCCAGCTGCAGGGCCGTTGCCGCATCGATCATTTCCCCACTCATGCACAGTTCCTTGGCCTTGGCGCGACCCACAAGCCGCGCGAGCCGCTGGGTGCCGCCGAAGCCGGGCAGAATGCCCAGGTTGATTTCCGGTTGGCCGAACTTGGCCTTTTCGGAGGCATAAATGAAATCGCAGCTCATGGCCAGCTCCAGACCGCCGCCCAGAGCAAAGCCGTTGACGCAGGCGATGACGGGCTTGGGAAGATCTTCCAATCCGAAAAACACGTCTTGGCCTTTCTGGGCGAAGAGGCGGGCCTGCAGGGGGTTCATCTTGGGAAATTCGCTGATGTCGGCCCCGGCCACAAAAGCTTTGTCTCCGGCCCCGGTCAACACCAGCACGCGAATGGCATCGTCTTGGCGAACACGCCGCACGGCTTCGTCGAGTTCTTCCAGGGTTGCCGGATTGAGGGCGTTGAGGGATTTGGGGCGATTGATCGTCACCAAAGCCACCTGGTCGTGCACCTCGAAAAGAATGTTTTCCCATGCCATGGCGGGACGTCTCCTTTGCAGCGGTTAGCGTTCGATGGTCAGGGCGCAGCCTTGGCCCCCTCCGATGCACAGGGTGGCCAAGCCCTTGCGGGCGTTGCGCTTGGTCATTTCGTGGAGCAGCGTGGTGAGAATCCGGGCGCCGGAGGCTCCGATGGGGTGGCCGAGGGCGATGGCCCCGCCGTTGACGTTGACGATGTCGGGGTTCCAGCCCAGTTCCTTGTTCACGGCCAGGGCTTGTGCGGCGAAGGCTTCGTTGGCCTCCACCAGATCCAGATCCTGCACGGACCAGCCGGCCTTTTGCAACGCCTTGCGGCTTGCGGGAATGGGGCCCGTGCCCATGATGGCCGGATCCACACCGGCCGAGGCGTACGAGCGGATGGCGCCCAGCGGGGTCAGCCCCAAAGAGGCGGCTTTCTTTTCGGACATGACAATGAGAACGGCCGCGCCGTCGTTGATGCCCGAAGCATTCCCCGCCGTCACGGTCCCGTCTTTCTTAAAGGCCGGCGGCAGCTTGGCCAAGGCCTCCACAGTCGTTCCGAACCGGGGGTGTTCGTCCGTATCAAACACCGTGGGGGGACCTTTGCGCTGGGGGATTTCCACGGGGACGATTTCGTCTTTGAAGCGACCGGCCTTGATGGCGGCTTCGGCCTTGGCCTGGCTCGACAGGGCGAACCGATCCTGTTCTTCGCGGCTGATGCCGTACTTGGCCGCCACGTTTTCGGCCGTGATCCCCATATGACAGCCGTTGAAAATGTCCCACAGACCGTCGTGGATCATGAGGTCCAGGATTTCTCCATGGCCCATGCGCTGGCCCCATCGGGCCTGGGTCAGGGCGTAGGGCGAAGCGCTCATGTTTTCGATACCGCCCGCCACGACAATGTCCGCATCGCCCAAGGCGACGGCCTGGGCCGCCAGAATCACGGACTTGAGCCCCGAGGCGCACACCTTGTTGATGGTGAAGGCCGGGACTTCATGGGGAATGCCGGCATGGACGGCCACCTGCCGGGCGGGGTTTTGGCCCTGGGCCGCCTGCAAAACGTTGCCCAGGATGACTTCGTCCACCTGCTCGGGGGAAAGCCCCACGCGCTTTAAAGCTTCCTTCAGGGCGATGACACCGAGGCGCACAGCGGGGACGGAGGTGAGGGATTTTCCAAAGGAACCGACGGGTGTTCGAACGGCACTGACGATGACGGCTTGTTCCATGGGCACCTCCCGAGGATGGCCCCGCCGCGGCTGAAAGCAAGGCTTCGAACCGCAGCGGATGAGCGTTGGGCAAAAAAAACCACTTCTGACATGCCGCATCCCATATACGGGATGCCTTTGAGCTTGTCAAACGCAACAAAGTCTGGGCCCGGCCGACTTACTTGGGCACCCGGTTTGGGGTTTCTGCACCCGACGGCATCCCGTTGAGCGCCCTTCGGCGTCCCGCCGATCCCCAGGCGCGGGTGCCGTAGAGTTTTTCCGTAAACCGGTCCAGATTGTCCCGAGGGCCGATGGCGATGAGGGTATCCCCCACGCGGAGGTGTTCCCGAGGGGAGGGGTTGTAGATCATGAGGCCGTCGGGGCGTTTGATGGCGACAACGATCAGGTTGAAGTCGCTGCGGATGCCGGAATGCATGAGATCTTTTCCCGCCAGATCGGCGCCCTCCGGGATGACGAGCTCTTCCATGGACAATTCCATGCCTTCTCCCGAAATGGCGAGTTCGAGAAAATCCGTCACCGTGGGACGCAGAATGTTTTGGGCGATGCGCATCGCCCCGCTGGCGTACGGAGACACCACCCGGTCGGCTCCGGCCTTGAGCAGCCGCTTTTCCGTCCCGGGCGAACCGGCCCGGGCGCAGATGAAAAGGTTTCGGTTCAGGTCCCGTGCCGTGAGGACGATGAACACGTTATCCGTGTCGCTGTGGACGACGGCCACCAAACCCTTGGCTTGAAGGATACCCGCCGCATAGAGGTTTTCCTCTTCCTTGGCGTCTCCGGCCAAATGGGGAATGCCGAGTTCTTGCAGCCGGGTCAAAGCCGCCTCGTCCACCTCGATGACCACCAGGGGTACCCCGTGGCGCACGAGCTGATCCACGATGTATTTCCCCATCTGCCCATAGCCGCAAATGATGTAGTGATCTTGAATGCCCTGAAGTTTCTTTTTCACGCGGTGCCTCCGATACACCTCCAAGAGGGTGCCTTCCACGAACATCTGGCCGAACGCGGCGATGTGGTAGGCGATGAGGCTCACCCCTCCCGTGATGAGCACGATGGTGAAGATTCTGCCCGTCTCGTCCAGGGGCCGCACTTCGGTGAATCCCACGGTGGTGAGGGTGATGACGGTCATGTACAGGGCTTCCACAAAGGTATAATCGCACAGCTGCATGTAGCCGGCCACACCGAAGCCGACCACGGCGACGCTCGACCCGATGGTGAGGAGCATGCGTCGGTTGAAAGGCATGGGCCCATAGGCCATAGGGGCCTCCGCAAGACCGAGGAAGACGGCGGCGTGGAGAAATGAAAAAAGCCGCAGAGCGGCTTTTGGAATCCATGGGGTGAGTGATCGGACTCGAACCGACAGCCTCTGGGGCCACAACCCAGTGCTCTAACCTATTGAGCTACACCCACCGCAACGCTTTTTCCTTACGAAAGCAACGGCTTCCTAACATAAAGAAGACCCTGGCGGCAAGGGAAAATTTGAAGGTGCAAGGGGAAAGCCTGCTCGGCGGCGAATGCTTTTTTTGCTCAAGAGGGCTGTGCCTTCTGCCGATTAGGAACTCTGAAACGAGTGATTCCCCAAGGCGGACGGGGGACTTTCAAGCCCCCCCAAGCCTACGGCGTCGAATCGGTAATCTATAACCACGGAGGCGTCCCATGGCGACGGCACACGGCAGAGTGAACCCGCACGAGGAGAGAAAGGACAGGGAAGGCAAGTATCTCACGTTTTCCCTGGGGGGCGAGGAGTACGGCATCGGCATTCTGAAGGTGAAAGAAATTATCGGCATGATGCCCATCACGCCCGTTCCCCAAACGCCGACCTTCGTCAAAGGCGTGATCAACCTGCGGGGGAAGGTGATCCCGGTCATCGATCTCCGGCTCAAGTTTGGCATGGAATCCATCCCCTACAACGAACGCACGTGCATCATCGTGGTGGAGGCATCAGGGCTCGCGGCCGGCCGGGTCATGATGGGCCTTGTGGTGGATTCGGTTTCGGAAGTGGTGAACATCAAAGAAGAGGACATTGAAGATACGCCCACATTCGGCACACGCCTTTCCACGGAATACATCCTGGGGATGGCCAAGGCGGGCGATGCCGTGAAAATCCTCTTGGATATCGACCGGGTTCTCACCACCCAGGAGATGAGCATTCTGGAAAAAGCGGCCTAAAGCAAAAACGTAAATCGAAAAGTGAGAACATCCATGCGAACGTGGACCCTTCGAAGGAAGCTTCTGGTTGTCGGTGGTGTTTTGGTCTTCGTGAGTTTGACGGTTTCCGGGATCTTTTCGGGATGGAAAGCGGCTTCGGCCTTGCGGCAGAACGCGGAACAGGCCGCCATCGCCCAGGCTCAGGGCCTAGCCGCGATGGTGGCCGCAGTGCTCGATGGGGAAAAATGGTCGGCCCGCGCCCTGGCCTCCGTGGATACCCTGGCGGCGGCTTCCGAAAAAGTCGCCACCCACGGCCCTGAAGCCGCTCAGGGCGAAATCGAGGCCCTGAACAAAGAACTGCTATCTCTTCTGAAAAACATCGGCGACAACTACGAGGGTGTGTTCGTCTCCGATGCGGCCGGAACCCTCTATGCCGGAACAACCCCGGACGGCAAGACGGACGTCTACAAAGGGGTGAAGATCGCGGAACGGCCCTATTTTCAAATGGCCAAAGCCGCCGGGGAGGCGGTCATCGGGGAACCCGTGATTTCCAAAGTGTCTAATCAACCCGTGGTGGTGGTGGCCGTCCCCCTCAAGGGACCGGACGGTTCTTTTCGCGGCGTGCTGGGCCTCACCGCCCGGATTGATTTTCTCATCGAAACCCTGAGCAAAACCAAGGTGGGCAAGACCGGCTATGCCTATATGGTGGATCGAAACGGTGTCGCCATTTCCCATCCCGTGAAAGAGAACATTCTCAAACTCGATCTGACCAAAACCCCGGGGTTGGAAAACCTCGCGAAAGCCATGGCCACCCAGACGGCGGGCGTCGTGGACTACGTGTTCAAAGGGGAAAAGAAAATCTCGGGCTATGCTCCCGTCGGCATCAACGGTTGGATGGTGGGGGCCACCCAGCCCGCATCGGAGTTTCTCGAACCGGTGCGCCGCCAGGTCATGGGCATGGTTTCCATCGGCGGGATCGCCCTTCTGATGACCCTGGCCGTCTTTTACGTGTTCTCACAAAAGGTGACGGCGCCCATTATGGAAGCGGTGGACGGGCTGAACGCCGGAGCCGAACAGGTGGCCGCCGCGGCGTCGCAGGTTGCCGGAGCGAGTCAGCAGCTGGCCGAGGGCACCAGCGAGCAGGCGGCCTCCCTTGAGGAAACCTCGTCGGCTCTGGAAGAGATGGCGTCCATGACCCGGCAAAACGCCGATAACGCCAACCAGGCGGACGGCATTGTCAAGGCCGCCCTGAAGGATATTCAGGAGGCGCAGCGATCCATGCAGGCGCTCACCCAATCCATGGCGCAGATCGCCTCCGCCAGCGAAGAGACCCAAAAAATCATCAAAACCATCGACGAAATCGCGTTCCAAACGAACCTCCTGGCGCTCAACGCCGCCGTGGAGGCCGCACGGGCCGGGGAAGCCGGGGCCGGATTTGCGGTGGTGGCCGATGAGGTGCGAAATCTCGCCATGCGGGCGGCCGATGCCGCTCGGACCACGGCGCAGCTGATCGAAGACACGGTGAACAAAGTCCACGAAGGGGATCGGGTCCTGGCGCAGGCCAACGACGCCTTCGGCAAGGTCTCCCAAGGATCGACGCGTATCGGGGAACTGGTGGGAGAAATCGCCGCCGCTTCGGGGGAACAGGCCGAAGGGATCGACCAGGTGAACCGTGCCGTGGCCGAAATGGACAAGGTGATCCAGAGAAACGCCGCCAATGCCGAAGAGTCCGCCTCCGCGGCGGAAGAACTCAACGCCCAGGCGGAACAGATGCGCGGGTTTGTCTCGAAGCTGGCGGCCATGGTGGGGACCGTTCAAACGGCGGATCGTAGCGGCATGGCAAAGAAAGGGCGCTTTCGGAAAACGGGAAAAGCTTCGACGGGAGAAACCGTGAGGGGAAGCCGTTCGGAACATTTCCCCGGGCATCGTGCCGGGATGGGGACGAGACGGGAAAGTGCGCCGATGCCGGACCCGGCCCGCGGCCCCAGAGGAGGGGGAAACGGATCGGCCGCCGCACGGCGAAAGCCCGAAGAGCTCATCCCCTTTGAGGAGGATTTTCAGGACTTCTGATGAATCCATGGTGTTCTATCGGCGGAAGTTCGTGACAGCGTGGGCGCGGGGTGGTCGCCCCGAAGGAGCGGAACATCATAGCCCCGGGGCGTAGCCCCGGGTCGGGGCGTCCATCCCCAGAAAATGCAAGCCCCGACGGGGCGAAACACATTGACGAGACACCCCCAGTCCGATTGTCCCCTGTGGTCCGCCGAAGCGAGCCAGCGTCTTGAAAACCGGTATGGGAGCGGATACGCTGCTTCTGGAAAAAGGCACTGCCGGGAGCGACGCTCCCGAGAAACGGCGGGAAAAAAACCATGGAAAGACGGCGCCGGGCTCTGGGAATGCTCCCGGCCCTAATGTTCCTTTTCCTGCAAGGGTGCGAAAAGTCGACAATCCCCATCGGGTTTGCCGGGGTGCTCACCGGCCCTTATGCCGACCTCGGCATTCATGCCCGAAACGGAGCGCGGCTGGCCGTCGAAGCCATCAACGAACGCGGAGGGATTGCCGGCCGGCGTTTGGACCTGATTGTCCAAAACGACGAGGGGACGGTGGAAGGGGCTCGAAGAGCCCTCAAGTCCTTGGCGGGACGCGGGGTCGTCGCCGTCATCGGCCACATGCTCAGCACGCAGTGCCTTGAAGTTTTGCCGCTCCTTCAAGAGCTGAAGCTCCCCCTCATTTCCCCCGTCGCTTCCAGCGCTCTCCTCAGCGGGAAAAAGGATTTCTTTTTTCGCATGCGCCAGGATACGGACGCTCCCGCCCGCGCCCTGGCCCACTACGCGTCGGCCCGTGGATGGCGGCGTTTCGCGGTGGTCTATGATGCCGGAAACCCATCCTATACCCAGCCGTGGGTAAGCGTCTTTTCTGACGCTTTGACCGGTCTTGGGGGGCAGGTCCTCATCCGGGAACCTATTTCGGTTTTTGAGGACGTCCCTTTGACCTTGAGCATTCTCCGGGTCCTGAACGATGAGCCAGACGCGGTGCTCATCGTCGCCTCGGCCACGGACACGGCCCGATGGGTGCACAGGCTGGTTCGCTTCAAGCCCGCAGCCCGACTTTTCGGCGTCGGGTGGGCGCAAACGGATCGTTTGCTCACGGAGGGAGGGAGTCTGCTGGAACATTTGATGCTCGCGACAAACGACCCCCCCATGGAAGATACCCCTTCGGCTCGGGATTTCGTGCAGGCCTACCGCAAACGCTTCGGAGGGACGCCGTCCTTTGCAGCGGCCCGCGGCTATGATGCCGTGAGGTACCTGGCCGAGGCGCTGGAGAGGACCCAGGGGCGGCGGGACGGCCTTACGGAAGCACTCGGTCGGCCGCACATCTTTGAAGGCGTTCTCGGCCGATCGGCCATGGATGGCTTCGGTGACGCCCATGGGGAAAGCTATCTTGTAGGGGTACGGGACGGCCGCTTCGTTCTGGTGGACAGACTGTGAGGATGCATGGGCGATCGCGCGCTGTTTGAAGTCATTCGAGGCTTTTTGCATAGGCGCCTTGTGCTTCCGTTGGTCTTTCTCGCCATGGTGACCACCGGGGGACTCGTGGCCTGGCGGATCGGCGTCCTGGAGCGCGAACATGAAATCATCGCCTGGGGCATCGACAATTACCTGACGAGCTTTCTCACATCGGCCGACGAGACCCTGAGGCTCATGGCTTTCACCTCCAAAGGGCCCGAAGACAATGCCGTGACGCCCCTTTGGAACGAAGCCGGACATCTGTACCATCGCGTCTTTTTGGTCGCACGGGACTCTTACGCCGTTTTCGTCAAAGGGAAAAGCGCGCCCGCCTCGTGGGCCGCGACCCCGCCGCCCGCTTCCTCCTTTCCCGATACGGGCACATGGCCGGTCTATTCGATCCCTTACTACCGCGCCGATTTGGGCTCGGTCACCATCGCTTTTATGATTCCCGGCCGTTGGGGGAGCATCATCGGCGAAGTGAACCTGGATCGCCTGCATTGGCTCATTTCGGCGTATTTGCGCAAAGTGCCCCAAAGAATCCTCTGGATCACGGACCGTTACGGCAACGTCATCGTCCACCCCGACGAGCGCATGGTGAAAGAACAGGAAAACGTGGGCCATGAACCGCTGGTGCGCAAGGCCTTGGCCCATCCGGAAGGGGTCAAGCTCCTGGGCCGCCTGGCGGGGACGCTCGTCTACGGCCTCAGTTGGCGGATCGATCCATGGGGGTGGGTCGTCCTTGCGGCTTACCCTTTGCTCCCGGCCCTCATGCCGGTTCTCGGCGCCGCCGCGGTCGGCTTTGCCCTTTTCTTCGCCTTCCTCTACGTTGTTTTTCGGGGGTTCATGGGCCGCATGCACCGGTCTATTATCGAACCCGTTCAGATCCTGACCCGGGAAGCTGGTCGAATGGCGGAAGCCTCCCGGCCGGAATCCGACCCATGGCCGGACTTTGGCGGCTCCTTTGCCGAGCTCCAGGTGTTTTCCCGGCAGTTTCAAGAGATGGGTCGAGCCGTGCGAGACCGGGAAGAGGCCCTCGTCCGCCGCCAGGCGGAACTGGTTCGAACCCAGGACGCCCTCGCGCGAAGCGAGGCGAAGTATCGAGAGATTGTGGAAAGCCTTCATGAGGCATATCTGGAAATCAACACGGAGGCCGTCGTCACGTTTCACAATACGGCCTTCCTGCAGCTCATGGACATGGACGCTCCCCCGTCGAAGCCTTTCTCGGTGCGGGACATGGCCGATCCGGAAACGGTTCGCGCCATGGTCGCGTTCCTCGACAATGTGGCCGCGGGGCGGGACGTGGGAGAGCTCAAGACTTTCGCCCTTCGAGATCGACACGGGGCGGCCAAGACGGTGGAAATTTCCGCTCGGCCCATGGGCGGACCAGAAGGGCCCGTGCGGGGGTTCCGCATCATGGCGCGGGATGTGACGGCCAAGATCGAAGGGGAAAAGCGGGCCAAGGAATTGGAAAAGATCATCGCCCACGCCCAAAAGATGGAATCCCTGGGCACGCTGGCCAGCGGGATCGCCCATGAATTCAATAACCTCCTCCAGGCCATGACGGGCTATCTGGATCTTTTGGAAATGCACACTGACGCTTCGGACCGAAAACGCCGATGGATCGGCCGAGTGCGGGAAGCGGCGGACCGTGGCGCCGAACTGGTCCGAAGGATGCTCACCTTCGCCCGCCAGGACGACATGTCGCCGGAGCTGCTGGATATCAACCGGGTGATTGAGGAGACCTTGGATTTTCTCAGCCGAAACATTCCGCGCATGATCCAGCTGGAAGCGGACTTGGCCCCCGATGTTCCCGCCGTCTACGGAGACCGGCTGCAGCTCGAACAGATCGTTATCAATTTAATCGTCAACGCCCGAGACGCCATTCCGGAAGGCGGCCACGGGCGCATCACGGTGAGCACGCGCCGCGACAAGCGTCCGGACGGAACCGATGGGGTCGTCTTGAAGGTTTCCGACACGGGACAGGGTATTCCCGAACGCATTCGAGAGCGGATCTTCGATCCGTTCTTTACGACCAAAGAACCCGGCAAGGGGACAGGACTCGGCCTTTCCACCGTCTACGGCATCATGCAGCGCCACGGCGGAACCATCACGTGCGAAAGCGAGCCCGGCCGAGGGACGACTTTTACCCTCACCTTTCCCGTAAAAGAGGCCCGCGGCGAAGACGCGGCCGAAGGAGCCTGGCGGGCCGAAGGCGCGCCGCCCGAGGTGAAGCCGAAGAGGCGGGACGGGCTGACGGTTTTGGTGGTGGACGATGAGACGACGCTTCTGCAATTCGTTACCGAAAGTCTGGAAGCCGAAGGTTTTCGGGTGCTCAAGGCCACCAGCGGCGAAGAGGCCCTCCACGTGTTGGAAACGGAAGGGCGCCGAGTCGGTGCGGTCGTTTTGGATTTTCATATGCCCGGCATGGGAGGCGGCGCCTGCTACAAGGAAATCCGCCGAAGATACCCTCGACTCTCCGTCGTGCTCACGAGCGGCTACACCGGAGCCTCCCTGGCGGAAAACCTCGGCAAGGCCGAAAACGTCTCCATCCTGGCCAAGCCCTATCGCCTCGCCGATCTTTTGGCCATCCTTTACGCCACGTGCAGCGAACCTGCCGTCGTGTCTCCCGCCTGAGGGGGGGCTGTCTGCACATGGTTCATGGGGGAAGGGCTTCAGCCGCGACCCCGCACCGCGCCTTAACCCAAACACCGTGAATGGCCCCCGAAAGGCCCTTTCGGCCACGCTCCTGAGCCCCCGTGAGGGGTACCTTACGGCTTTGCCCCATGGTTTGCGGACCGGACTTCGCCGTTGACAAACGGGCGGGGTCGAGGTAGGAAACCTGCCGATGCACAAGATGCACAAGGATGGGAAGGACTTTGTTTCATGAGTGAACGAAGCCGGCTTGTGGCCGCCTCCGTGGTGATTCTCGGATGCGGCAACACCCTTTTCGGGGACGACGGATTCGGCCCGGCGGTGGCGGAACGCCTGGCGGCGCACGAGTCTTTGCCGGCCCATGTGTGCGCTGTGGATGCGGGCACGGCCGTCAGCGACCTTTTGTTCGACATGGTGCTTCAGGCGGAAAAGCCCGAAGCCCTTTTCATCGTGGACGCGCTGCAGGTTTCGGGGCGCCATCCGGGAGAGCTTTTCTGGCTTTCGCCGCAGGATGTCCCATCGGCCAAGCGGGCGGATTTTCTCATGCACCAGTTTCCTTCGGCGGATCTTTTGCGCGAACTGGCCGAGGAAGGAGGGGTGCGGGTGTCCATCCTTGCCGTCCAGGCGGCCGTGGTGCCCGATCATGTGGCCCCGGGCTTGTCGCCGCCCGTGGCGGAGGCGGTCCCTCGAGCCGTGGAACTCCTTCTTCGGCGGGTGGGGGCGAACCCATGATCGTGGTCCAGATCGGGCGGCTGGCGGAACAGCTCGGCGTGCATCGAAACACCATCCGAAACTGGATTCGAAGCGGTCGGCTGCCGGCGCGCCGGGTGCCGGGAAAGCGCTACTTGGTGGACGAAGAGGAGTTCATTAGGCTGTGCCACGCCTACGGGCTGGATGCATCGGCCTTGCAGTTCCGGCGGGTTTCGGCGGCCTCTGCGACGGCCTTGGAACGTGAGGAGGAGTGGGAAGGGCAGACGGTCTTGGGCCCTCGCCCTCACGACTTTCGCCCGTGGGCCCTCGGGGCCGACGTGTGCCTCACGTGCGGCAGCTGTGCCGGCGTTTGTCCCATTGCGGGTGTGGATGATTGGGACCCGCGCAAGATCGTGCGCATGGCCGTTTTGGGCATGGAAGAGGATTTGGTGACGGCTTCGTGGCCGTGGAAGTGCACGCTGTGCGGCAAGTGTGAACAGGCCTGCCCCATGGGGGTGGACATCACGGGGCTCATGACCGCACTGCGGCGGGCTCGGGCTCGGGATCAGGTGCCCGGACCGTTGCACAAGGGCGTCCTGACCATGGCGGAGACGGGCAACAATCTGGGCATTCCTCGGGAGGACTTCATCGCCTGCTGCGAGGCGGTGGCGGGGGAATTGGCCGAAGAAGAATGCCCCGGGTTTCGGGTGCCCCTGGATGTGCAGGGCGCTCGGCTTCTGGTCACGGTCAATTCCAAGGAGCCTTTCGCGGAACCGCGGCAGATGAAGCACTGGTGGAAGATTTTTTACGCCGCCGGGGAATCCTGGACCATTCCCACGGAAAACTGGGATGGGGTGCAGTGGGGGGCCTACACGGGCGATGACGAGGCGCTCCAGTTGGGTGTGGGACGGATCGTGGACGCCATGCGCCGGCTACGGTGCGAAACCCTGCTTTTGCCCGAATGCGGCCACGCCTACCATGCGGTCCGCATGGGGCTCAGCCGCTGGTATGCCGAGGAATCGCGCCAGTTCCGAGTCATAACACTTTTCGATCTCCTGACTGATTATATCCGAAGCGGCCGAATCCAACTCCGGGCCAGGCCCTTTCCGGTGACCGCCACGTACCATGATCCGTGTCATGTGACGCGAAAGTCCGCCAAGGCCTTCGGCAAGGCGTACGATGAGGAGGCGCGGGAAATCGTGCGCCGCTGCTGTGCGGATTTTGTCGAGATGGTTCCCAACCGCGAAGACGCCTATTGCTGCGGGGCCGGGGGAGGTCTTGCGGCCATGCCGTTTCATGAGGAACGGGTTTTTCACGGCCGCTACAAAGCCCGCCAGATTCGGCGTACCGGCGCCTCGCTGGTCGTGACGTCCTGCCACAACTGCCGGGATCAGATCCTGAAGAGCCTTTGCAAGGAATACGACCTTTCGGTGGATGTGAAGCTCCTGTGGGAGCTGGTGGCGCAAGCCCTGATCGTGCCGTCGAAGGCACGTCGTGAGGTGGTGGAATGATTCGCCAAAAGGTGGGCGCCGTCCTCGTGGTGGGCGGCGGCATTTCCGGCCTGCAGGCGGCCCTGGATTTGGCCGAAGCGGGATATTTCGTCTACCTTGTGGAAAAAGGCGGGGCCATCGGCGGCACCATGGCCCGCCTGGACAAGACCTTTCCCACCAACGAATGCGCCATGTGAATCCTGGCGCCCAAGTTGGTGGAGTGCGGTCGGCACTTCAACATTGAGCTGATGACCTTGACGGAGTTGGAGCGCCTGGAAGGGGAGGCGCCCCGATTCCAGGCGACCCTGCGACAACGGCCCCGTTATGTGGATCCCACGCGGTGTGTGGCGTGCGGCGAATGCGCTCGGGTATGCCCCGTCACGGTCAGGGACCCTCGATGCGGGCCGAGGGCGGAGCACTCCGCAGTTTTTCTCAGCTATCCTCAAGCCGTTCCGTTGACCTATCAGATCGACCCCCGCCGATGCCTTTATTTGACCGAAGGGACGTGCCGGGCGTGTGAAAAGGTGTGTCCGGCTCAGGCGGTGCGGTTGGACGAGCGGGAACGTTGGGTGACGGTGACCGTCGGGTCCGTGATCGTGGCGCCCGGCTTTCGGCCCTTTGAACCTTCGGAGCGAAACCCCTGGGGCTACGGCCTTTTTCCCGATGTGATCCCATCGTACGCCTGGGAACGCCTGCTCGCCGCTGCAGGATCCGACCGCCGGCACCTGGTGAGGCCCTCCGACGGACAGCGCATTCGAAAGGTGGCCTTTGTCCAGTGCGTGGGATGCCGGGATGAAACGGGCAAAGGGCACCCCTATTGTTCATCGGTGTGCTGCATGACCGCCGTGAAGGAAGCGTCCATGGCTCTGGAATGCGATCCGTCACTGGACGTGGCGGTTTTTTATCTGGACATGCGCACCACGGGAAAAGATTTCGAGCGCTATTTCAATGGAATGAAGGATAGGGGCGTCCGATTCGTGCGATGTCGCGTCCCGGCGGTGGAGCCGGCCGACGAGGGCGGTGGGCTCTTGGTGCATTATACGTCCGACGAGGGACACCGAAGGCGGGAAGTCTTCGATGTGGTTGTTCTTTCCGTAGGGATGGAGGTCCCGTCGGCGGCGAGACGTCTTTATGAGCGTTTGGGGCTGAAAACCGATGCCCACGGCTTTGTGGAAACCTCTTCCTTTGAGCCTGTGACGGCGTCCCGCCCGGGCATCTACACCTGCGGCGCGGCCGCGGGGCCCAAGGATATCGCCCAGGCGGTGCTGGAAGGGTCGGCGGCGGCGGCCGCGGCGGCCATTCCGTTGGCCGATGTGCGAAACAGCCTGTCGCAGCTTAAGGATTTTCCCGAAGAGCGGCCCGTTGCGGGACAACCGCCTCGGGTGGGGGTTTTCGTGTGCCATTGCGGGTCCAACATTGCCGGGATCGTGGATGTGGAGGAGGTGGCTCGGGCGGCGTCTCAACTCCCTTATGTGGTCCATGTGGAACGCAAGCTGTTTGCCTGTTCTCACGACAGCCAGGAACTGATCCGACGGCGCATTGAAGAATGTGGGCTGAACCGCGTCGTCGTGGCGGCCTGTTCACCCGTGACCCACGAAAACCTTTTCCGGGAGACCCTGAAGAGCGCCGGGCTCAATGAGTATCTCTTTGACATGGCCAACATTCGCAACCAATCGGCATGGGTCCATGGGAAGGATTCTCGGGCGGCCACGGCCGCGGCCGTGGACCTGGTGCGCATGGCCGTGGCCAAAGTGAGCGTGCAGGAGCCGCTGCCGCCGGTGACCGTGAATGTGAATCCCACGGTTCTGGTGGTGGGCGGCGGGGTGGCCGGTTTGACCACGGCTTTGGGACTGGCCGACCAAGGCTTTCCGGTGCACCTGGTGGAAAAGAGTTCCCAGCTGGGCGGGAACGCGCGCCATCTTTTCCGCACCTGGAAAGGGGAAAATATCGCCGCTTTCGTCGATCGGCTGACGGCTCGAGTGCGCTCTCACCCCTACATCAGTGTCTATCTCAAAAGCGAAGTCGTCGCCGCGGAAGGGTTTGTGGGGAATTTTCGATCCACCATCAAGAAAGGCGCAGCGACCATCAGCGTGGATCACGGGGTGACGGTGCTGGCCGTGGGCGGTACGGCCCACAAGCCAGCAGAATACGGCTACACCGAATCCCAAAGAGTGCTCACGGCGCTGGAATTCGACAAGCTGCGGGCGGTGGGCGATGAGCGCGTTGCGGGAGCCAAGAACTTCGTCTTCATCCAGTGTGTGGGGTCCAGGGAACCCGAGAGGCCCTATTGTTCCCGAGTCTGTTGCACCCATTCCATTCAAGCGGCGGTGGAACTCAAGGAAGAAGACCCCACCCGCGAAGTCTACATCCTGTACCGGGACGTGCGCACCTACGGGCTCAGGGAGTCCCTTTACAAGAAGGCTCGGGAAAAGGGTGTCGTGTTCATCAACTACGAAAGGCACCACAAGCCGACGGTGCGCCTTGGCCCGAACGAACTCTATGTGCGGGTGACGGACCATGTGCTCCACATGCCTTTGACCGTGCGGGCCGATGTGGTCGTTTTGGCCACGGCCATCGTGCCGCAGCCGGATGTGGAGGCCTTGGCCAAGATCTATAAACTGCCTTTGAACGCCGACGGGTTTTTCCAAGAGGCTCATGCCAAGCTGCGGCCTGTGGAGTTCTTGACGGAAGGGATTTTCATGGCCGGTCTGGCCCATTGTCCCAAGCCCTTGGACGAGGTCATCGCGCAAGCCCAGGCGGTGACGGCCCGGGCCGCGGCCGTTTTGGCGACGCGTCGCAAGGCGCTGGATGCCATCAAAGCCCATGTGGTTCCGCAAAACTGTGACGGGTGCGCTCTGTGTCTGGACGTGTGCCCGTTTCAGGCGATCCGATGGAAGGAGCCATCGAAAAGAACCGGGGAAGCCTCGGAGGAGACCCGGCTGCCGGTAGTGAACACGGCCTTGTGTAAAGGATGCGGCATCTGTGAGGCCACGTGCCCCAAGGACGGCATCCGCGTGGCGGGATTCAGCGGGCCCCAACTGTCGCGGCAAGTGCGGGCCCTTCTGCGGCCGGAAGAAAGCGGAGCGGCCTGATGGGCACCGGTAACGGCACGGGAAAGATCGTCGTCTTTGCATGTCATTGGTGCGCTTACAGCGCCGCCGACCTGGCCGGGATTCGGCGCCTGGACTGTCCGGAAAACGTGCGGATCGTGCGGGTCATGTGTTCCGGCATGGTCCATCCCAAACTCGTGATGGAAACCTTCGCCTTGGGAGCAGACGGCGTGCTGGTCATGGGATGCCGGTTGGGCGAATGCCATTACAAGGACGGCAATATCCGGGCGGATGCGCGGCGGATGGTGATCCACGACATGATGGACGCCATGGGACTGGAACCGGAACGATTCCGTATGGTGTGGTGCGCCTCATCGGAAGCGGAAACCTTCGTCCAGGCCTGCCGGGACATGGCCGACACCGTGGAGGCCCTCGGCATGAGGCGCTGACGGCGGCTGCTTTCGGCGTGATCCCGCCGGGATTTTTTGCCAAAGACGGCGACGACGTGACGGGTTCATAAAATTGCATGAGACGACGCCCGATGGCAGGAGGGCTTATGGCGACCGGAGAAAAACCCTTTCCTTTTCGCGTCCGCGCCCGACGCGTGGACACCAAATGCGGCTTCCTCGGGCACATGACGGTGGACGAAATACGAGAGCGCATCATCGGCGACCAGGTCAACGTGACGTGTCCCGAATGCGGAGAAATCCACCTGACGGAGGAAGATGCCGAAGCGGCTGGGGCGCGCCGGGTGAGGGATTCCGCCCGGTTTAAGAGGCTTCTTGAGGAAGCGGGGGAAACGGAATCCCCCTAAAGGGGGCGAACCGGGTCATGATGGACGCCGGGAAGGGGCCCGGTGAAGGGGACTTGACAGCAATGCGACCGGGATTATTTTTATGGTGCACGTGGGACAGGTAAGTCCCTAAAAACCATAACAAAAGGAGGTATTGGACATGCTCGGATTGGTTCCTCGCAGCCGTCGGGAGTCGCTCCTGGCATGGCCCAGGGCCTTCGATTGGATGGATCGGTTCTTTGAAGAAGCCCTTCCCGCCGTGTGGGGCGACGAAAAGGTTCTGATGCCGGCCTTCGACATCTCCGAAACGGAGGACAAGATCGTGGTGAAGGCCGATCTTCCCGGGGTGGATGTGAAGGAATTGGACATCAGCATCACGGAAAATGTGCTCACGGTCAAAGGCGAAAAACGCCAGGAGAAGGAAGAAAAAGGCGAATCCTTCCATCGGGTGGAGCGCCGTTATGGATCCTTCTCCCGGTCCTTCACGCTGCCTGCGGAAGTGAAGGCGGAAGGGGTCGAGGCGGTCTACAAGGACGGGGTGCTGCGCATCGAAATTCCCAAAGCGGAGGCCTCTCGACCCAAGCGGATCGAAGTGAAACACTGATCGGGAAGCGAATCGTGAGCCCCTTGTGGGGCTCACGGCATAAAGCGGGGGCGTTCCCCCCGCTTTTTTTGTGGTGCGTTTTTTCTACAATACCGCTATCTCCCATGCCATCGTCTCTTCTTGACAAAAACAGGCGTGTCCGCCGCTTGCAAAACGAATCGCCCTCGGCTGGACAAAGCGGTTTTTTGTCGGGCCGTAACGTTTTTGGCGCGGGTTCGGCGCCTTCTTGACAACATGCGAGCTTTATGGGAAAAGGCTTCTCGACGACATAAAGTCTTTCAGCATCCCGGAACACGGTGCAAATCCGTGGCGGTCCCGCCGCTGTGATCGGGGATGAGGGGACGCAGAGGTCCGGTGATCCGGACCGGTCACTTTCGGGGTCCACCCCGAGGGGAAGGCCGCGGCCCTTCAGAGGATCCGAGAGCCAGAAGACCTGCTGGAAGACCCGATGCCGGGCAACCGATGGCAAAGGAAGCCCGGAGCGAATCGCGTTATGCGGATTGGCTCCGGGCTTTTTCTTTGGTCCGCGGTCCTTGTGCGCTGAATCCAAAAGAGAAAAAACGGGAGGAAACGGGATGAAGAAAGAAGCTCGCATCATTTCCTATCGGCGACGTTGTCGAAAGCTCGGGGATTCCACGGGGCTTTCCCACTACATTTTGCTCACTCCCACAAAGCATGAAAAACAGGACAAGTAGATGAACGAAGGGGTTTTCAAGATGGGCCGTCCCCGCTATGCCAACAGCGGATCGGGCCCTTCCTTTTCCGTTTTGGATATCGGTTTACCCGATCGCGTCGCGGTGGTGGAACCGGACAGCGCCTTTTGGGCCGTTGTGGATGGGAATGGGCTTGCGGATGCTCTTTCGGGGCGAGTGGTGGAAGCTTTCCTGGCCGAGCAGGAAAACTTCATGGGAGAAATAGATCGCCTTCGCTTCGGTTTGAAGCCGTCGGCCGTCTATTTCAATCCCACGGAGCGGTGTAACTTCAACTGCACGTACTGCTACCTGCCGGAAGAGATGCGTCGGAGCGGCAAGACCATGACTGTGGAGGAGGTCGGGGCGGCCTTGGAGCGCCTTGCGGCGTACTTCGACCGGACGCTGGAACCCGGGGTCAAGCCCCAACTGATCTTCCATGGTTCCGAGCCCATGCTGGCCCGAGAGGCCGTCTTTGCCGCCATCGACCGCTTCCGCGATCGGTTTCTTTTCGGGATCCAGACCAATGCCACGCTTTTGGACGAAGAGGCCATCGAATTTCTCATGGCCCGGGGCGTGGGCGTCGGCATTTCGCTGGACGCCCATGAAGCCCCGGTGGCCGACGCCGTTCGGAAGAACTGGCACGGGCATGGGGCTTTCGCTCATGTGGTCAGGGTCATGGAGCGTCTGGCTTCGTATCCGGCCTTCAACGTCATCACGACGGTCACGCGAGAAAATGTGGCGCTGCTTCCGGAACTCGTGGACTTTTATCACGACGCCGGCGTTCGGGTCGTGATGTTCAATCCGGTGCGGTGCACGCGTCGCGGCGGCATGCTCCTCAAGCCGGATGACGATGTCTTGGCGGAGGCGTTTTGTGCGGCGCTGGATCGAACCTACACCCTGTTCGAGCACACGGGGCGCACGCTGGTTGTGGCCAATTTTGCCAACGTTCTGGCGGGGATCCTCGGCCCCACGGGGCGTCGCCTCATGTGTGACATTTCCCCATGCGGCGGCGGGAGGTGTTTCGTGGCCGTTTCCGCCCGTGGGGATGTTTTTCCGTGCAGCGAGTTCCTCGGGTTTCCCGAATATCGCGGCGGCAATCTCTTTCAGGACGATCTGGACGGCGTCTTGAAAAGCGAGCCTTTTCGGGCGGTGACTTCTCGAGTGGTGGAAGGGATCGATCCGTGTCGTCGATGCGCCGTACGGCATTTTTGCGGGGCGCCGTGTCCCGCCGAAGTGCGCGCGGTTTACGGCACCCTGGATGCGCCGAGTCCTTACTGCCGCTTCTATGAGGAGCAGGTCCGCTACGCTTTTCGAGTGATCGCCCAGGGACGGGAAGCGGCCTATCTCTGGGAGGGCTGGGACGAGGAAACGGAAGAAATCTATCGGTGTGCGTAAGTGCAAAGAGGACCGCGGGCTGCATCGGGGCGGGAAAGAGGCCCGTTTCATGGGCCTCCACCCCCGCCGGTGTGCTCAATCGAGTCCGAATTATTGCCAGCTGGCCACGTCGGCGTTTTCGCCCTCACCGCCTTCACGACCATCGGCCCCAAGGGAATACAGGTCATAGTCCCCGTGCTGGCCGGGGCAGCGATACACATAATCCCGCCCCCACGGATCCTTGGGGGCGTCTTTGGGCAGATAGGGGCCGTCCCATGTGTCGAAGCCCGGATTGACCCGCAGAGCCGACAGTCCCTGTTCGGTGGTCGGGTAGCGCCCCACGTCCAGGCGGTAGGCATCCAAAGCCGTTCCCAACAGGGCAATCTGGGCTTTTGCCGCTTTGATTTTGGATGTTCCGACCTTTTGAAACATCTTGGGGGCCACCAAAGCCGCCAAAAGGCCCAAGATCACCATGACAATCAGAAGTTCGATCAGGGTAAACCCTCGATCGCCTCGCACGCCGAATGTGTCCCTGCGTCGCGCTTGCTTTTCTCTTGTCCTGTCCATCACGTTCGCCTCGCCTTTGATGCCGGAAGCTTTTGCCGGGGTTGAAGGGGTTTCCTTGCAATAAATTTCTGCCTTTCTTTTACGGACGAAGCCTAAAGGCTTTGGGGGCCGCTGTCAACTCTCGGTGCTTTCATTGTTGGAAAAAACGGGTTAAAAACGGGCGTGAAGGCATTGAGAAGGGAGAGCCGCGAGCCATGAGCTTGGTGGAGATCATCAGAAGACTGGAAGGGGAATCGCTCGACGCCGAAGCGCTGCAGGCGGTGTTGCTGCAGGCCCTGCGCGAAATAGAACCTCTGCAGAACGTGGCAACTTGGGCCGAATTCCGTCAACTGGCCGCCGCGCTGGAAACCCTCGCCGAAGCGCAAGCGCGGACGGAGAAGCGTCTTGAGGAGCTCATCAGGGCTGAAGAGCGCACGGAAGAGCGCCTGGAAAAGCTCGCCGCTCGTGTGGAAGAACTCACCGAGGCGCAGAAGCACACCGAGCAGCGGCTGGCGGAGCTTTCTGAGGCGCAGAAGCGCACGGAAGAGCGTCTGGAAAAGCTCGCCGCTCGAATGGAAGAGCTTTCAGAGGCCCAGAAACGCACCGAGCAACGGCTGGCGGAGCTTTCGGAGGCGCAGAAGCGCACGGAAGAGCGTCTGGAAAAGCTCGCCGCTCGAATGGAAGAGCTTTCAGAGGCCCAGAAACGCACCGAGCAACGGCTGGCGGAGCTTTCGGAGGCGCAGAAGCACACCGAGCAGCGGCTGGGAGAGCTTTCGGAAGCGCAGAAGCGCACGGAAGAGCGTCTGGAAAAGCTCGCCGCTCGCATGGAAGAGCTCTCCGAGGCGCAGAAGCGGACGGAAGAGTCTCTTCTCAAACTGACGCATCGCGTGGAGGTCGTCGAGGACCGCTTGGAAGGCATCAGCAATTCCGTGGGTTACAGCCTGGAGAACGAGGCCTTCAAGGCCTTACCCGCCCTGCTTCAGGAGCGGCATGGCATCGCCGTCCAAGGCCGGCTCGTGCGCCGCTACGTCGGGGACCGTCAGGTGAACATTTTCGGCCGGGCGCGGCATGACGGACACGAGGTGGTCGTGATCGGAGAATGCAAAGTTCGCCCATCCCGAAAAGAGGTAGATCGGTTCCTCAAGATCACGCAACGCTTGGCCGAGCAGCTCGGCTGGGAACACATGATCCGCCTTTTTGTGGCCCACGACTTTCCTCCCATCGTGGAAGAGCACCTTCGGGACCGGGACGTCCTTGTGTTCTGGTCTTATGAATTCTAGGCTGCGGACGGAGACGGGGGCGTTACGGGGGGATTGAGCAGACCGCTTGCGATGCCCCAGCTGCGCACCAGGCTCATAAACGATGCCGGAAGGGGCACGTCGCGCTCCAAGACAAGAATGCCCAGGTCTTTGGCCCGACTGAGGACTTGTGTGGAATCTTTTCCTTCGTAGCCGTCGCACAGGCATTGCATGCGCAAGGCGTCGGTGAGGGGGGCGCGCAGGGGGGCCAATGCCGTGGGAATTTCCCGCAAAATGTCTTCGATAAGCTTGCCGTGGCGCAACGCAAACGACAAATGCGGTTCTTCGGCGGGAACATGCCCGAACAATGCATTGACCGCCGCTCCCGTGAGCCGAACGACCTGAGTCGGTTCCAGAGCGCGACGGCTCGAGCGGATATACTCTTTCAGGTGCTTAAACAGCACCATCTTGATCACATCCACGCCTTCTCTCAGGAGGGGCACCAGCCGTTCATGCGACGAGTCCATGGCACACCTGTGCGGAACGAGGATCAATCGGGCTCTTTTTCGCGCAGGGCCCGAATGGCTTCCGTTTCCTTAAAAAGCCGCCAGGCAATGAGGGGGTAGTGAAAGAAGCGCCCTTCACTGGCGGCCACGCCGGCCCGGGCGATCCAGTAGAGGTCCGTGAGGGCGACGGCCCACAGCCACAGGGTGGCTCCGATGCCGGGGAGCACCATGGCGCCCAAAACACCATAGGCCGTCATACTCAGCTGAAAGTTTAAGGATTCCCTGCCGGCCCAATCGATTTTCGGCGACTTTTTTCGGTTTACGAGCCACACGCCCAGGGGACACAACACATGGCCCACGGGCAGCCACAGCGTGCTGGTGGGAATCCACCAGATGGCCCCGAGAAGGGCGCTGAAATGGCACAAAGACGCCCACGTGGCCACGTCGTCCTTGTCTTTGGGTTCCACTGCGCTCATGATTTTTCCGACGGCCGCGATGAGGGAGCTTCGTGTTTCTGGGCGCCTTCCAGGAATCGCCCTTTGGCAGACTAGCATAGAGTGGTCGTCGGTGCAAAAACTTCCGACCGGACAAAAATCTTTCTCCCGGCAGTGCCGAAAATGGCCCCTGCATTGACGTGGAGCCCCGCCTCGGCTAACGTCTCGGCGTGAAGACTTTCTTTTCCCTTGGAGGGTGACCGATGCCCGAAAAAGAAACCATCGTCTCCGGCATTCCCGATTTGGATCGCTTGCTTGAAGGCATTCTTATTGGGGACAACGTCATTTGGTACGATGACGCGGGCAGTCTGGCCCCCGTTTTTTGCCTGCGTTTTATGGAAAAATGTCTCGAGGAGACGCGTCCGGTGATCTATGCCAGTTTTGACCGCTCCCCGAGAAACCTTCTGGAACGTCTCGGGCCTATCGCCAGGCATCCGCTTTTTCTTCTCCTGGACTGTTTCACCTTTGGAAAAGGCAGAGGATCGCCGCCTTTTGTCAGTTTCTACGAGCAGGAGGCACAGGCGTGGCCGTGCCGCATTCACTGCGTGGACCGGCCCGGCGACGTGGATGTTTTCATGGACACCCTCTATAAGCTCCACGGCGAGCTGTCGGGAGTGGTGGGATTCGTGTTCGAGAGTCTGACGGGAATGCAAGAGCTGTGGGGCGGTGAAGACAATATGGCCCGCTTTTACACCCATTCATGCCCGAGGCTCTATGAGCTGAGCACCGTAGCCTACTGGATCATGGAAAAGAAAGCCCATTCCCCACGGCTTCGGGCCCAGGTCAATCAAATCGCCCAGGTGGTCATTGAATTGGCCGTCAAGCGGGGCACCACGACCCTCACGGTCTTGAAAGCCGAAGGACGAAACGTCCCCTCCCTTGGCGATCCGGTGGTTTACTGGACGGAGGGCTCTCAGGTGGTTTTCGGCCAGGACGTTCGAGGGAGCGATCGCGCGGGCATTGGGCGGCGTCTTCGGCAGGTGCGGAGCGAAAGGGGCCTGTCCCAAACGGAACTGGCTCGTTTGGTCGGGGTCACCCCGAGCAGCATCTCCCAGGTGGAAAGTAATCTCATCTACCCCTCCATCCCGGCGCTCCTCAAGATGGCCGAGGTCCTTGGGGTGCCGGTGGCTTCATTCTTCTCCGAAGAAGCCTCAGGGGAAGAGAGCCCCGTCTTTTGCGAGGCCGATGCCCTCCTCGTGAAGACCTTCGGAGCCGGTTCCCCGGGCATTCGAGTGAAAGCCTTTGCCCCGTGGGACTTCGGGGCCAAAGCTCAGCCTTACTTCATTGAAATGGATCCCGACAGTGTTGCCGGCACACACTTTTTCAAACGTAAAGGCCATGAGCTAGGCTGCGTTTTGTCGGGGACGGTGGCCTTTCGGCTTGGGCACAAAACTTTTACGGCGCGCAAAGGAGACGTGATTTATCTGGCGGCGGAGATTCCCGAGGAATGGCGGAACAGCGCCCCGGAGACGGCCCGCCTCTTTTGGGTGGTTGTGCGATAATCGGCCGGGGATTTTCGGGCCGCCGGGGTGCGGGGAGTTCCCGAACCCCGGCCATGCCCTCCTGTTTTAGGCGTCTTTCATGAAGGCCGCGGCGGATTTGTTTTGGAGCGCCTTGAACCCGAAGGCAACGCAGGCCGTCTTGCAGGATCCACAGCCGATGCATTTTTCCGAGTTGATGAGCACCGACCCGTTGAGTTCCGTGATGGCGTGGACCGCGCACACGTGGGCGGCATAGCAGGACTTGCACAGATGGGCGCAAACGTTCTTGGACATGATGGACTCCTTTCTTCCTGTAACTGTCCGGGGCCGAAGCGGCCCCGGGTTTGGTGAGGATCGGCGATGACGCCTTTTCAGCCCTTAGCCGAGGATTTTTTCGACTTCTTCACGGTCGCTGTCCATGACGTAGGGGATGCCGGAAATGTCTGCGGCTTCTCGGGTCAGGGCCACAATGTCGTTTCGGTCGATGTATTGGAGCGCAAACTTTCGAGCTCCGGCCATGAGCTGCTGAAGCCCCTGGCGCAGTCTGTCGATATAGGAGTACATGCCGATGGCGCCGGGCGGAAGCTTTTCGAAGTCGTCTCCAAAGCGTTCCTTGAGCTGTGCGCCGACGGCGAACAAGGAAAGATAGCCTTCTTCCAGGCGCCGTCCCTGCTGGGTCATTTTCTCGGCCATGAGCTTCCCGTGGGTTTTGCCGACCATGGCGGCGGTCAGGATGGCCCGGCCCAGACAAATGGCCTTGACATAGGGAGCCCCCAACGCAATGGCCTTGAACAAATGGTCTTCCAGGCTCAAGCCGCCCGCGATGGCGATGGGCGGAACATACGCCCCCTTGGCTCGAAGCTTCTCGCACATCTGATACGCCATGCATTCCAGGTAGACCGTTGGGATGCCCCATTCGTTCATCATCCGCCACGGGCTCATGCCCGTCCCGCCGCCGGCGCCGTCGATGGTGAGCAAATCGATCTTGGCTTCCGAAGAGTACTTGATGGCGCGGGCCAAATCGGCCGGACGGTAGGCACCGGTTTTGAGCGTCACATACTTGGCGCCCACCGTGCGCAGCCGTTCCACTTCCTTGTAGAAGCTGTCTTCGTCCACCATGCCGAGCCGGGAATGGCGTTCGAATTCGGTGATGCCGCCCGCATGAAAGGCTTTTTGCACCGCAGGCCGGGTAGGATCGGGCAAAACGATGTAGCCGCGTTCCTTCAACTGGAGTGCCCGCTCGATGGTGGGCAACTTCACCTCACCGCCGATGTCCTTGGCGCCTTGCCCCCATTTGAGCTCAAAGATTTCGATGCCCAGTTTTTCGATGACGTATTCGGGAACACCCAGTTTGGTGTCTTCCACGTTGGCCTGGACGATAATGCCGCCTTTGCCGTTGTACCAGCGCTTGAAAGCGGACACGCGGCGTTCCATTTCAGGGGACTTGACAACACGACCGTTTTTGATTTCGGCCTGAGGGTCCATGCCGCAGATGTTTTCCCCCGCCACCACCAAGACCCCGGAAATGGCGGCGCCCACGGCCACGTCTTCCCAATTGATTCGAGCGATGTCCGTCGAGCCTACGGCTCCCGTGAAAACGGGGAAGTCCAACTTGATGGACCCGTCGGCTCCAACCGCCGTCGTACAGTCCACGGCGGGAAACGTGGCCACGTCCGGATCGGCCGCCACGCCCACCGCACCCACGCAGGTGCCCTGAATGTTGAAGTGAGAAAAATCCACGGGGTAGTCTTTGTTGGCTCCCGCCGTGATCTTGCCGAAAGGCTGCGGGTAGATCATCTCACGGCCCTTGAGGGCGGAACGGCCGATTTCGCAGGGCCCTTCACAACCGTCCAAGCACGTGACACAGATCCCGGAAATGGGAGCCGGTTCCACTCGGGTGGTGGTCAGGGTGGCTGCGCTGCGGTTCGGTTGGCTGTAAGACATGCTGCAATCCTCCTCCTTGAAAGTAAGTTCGCCCAAAACAAAAAAGCGCCCGCTTCCCCCCGCTTATGGGAGGAAGATCGGACGCCATCGTCCCCGTAAACCCTCTAAAGCCGCACGCCGTTGTGCGGAGGGTTTTACTGCCACTTAAGAAGCGGACTCACTTTTTAGGATTGATGGTCGACGATGTCAAGCGGAAAATGATTCCTCAATGGTGCAGGGAACCGTCGAGGCTTCCTGCCGTTCGTCGAAGGATCTTTCGAAATGGAAAGGAGAGGCAATGACGGAGCGACTCAATCCGTTCACCATGGCGCAGAAGCAATTGGACCGGGCTTCAGAAAAGTTGGGCTTGGATGAGGCCACCCATGAGCTGCTGCGCTGGCCCATGAGAGAATACACCTTTACCATGCCGGTTCGAATGGACGATGGAACCACAAAGATTTTTCGGGGTTTTCGCGTCCAGTACAATACGGCGCGAGGTCCGGCCAAAGGGGGATTGCGCTGGCATCCCGACGAGACGCTCGACACCGTTCGCGCCTTGGCGGCATGGATGACGTGGAAGACGTCCGTCGTGGACATTCCCTTGGGAGGAGGCAAAGGGGGGATCGTGTGCAATCCCAAGGAACTTTCGGAAGGGGAAAAGGAACGGCTGGCTCGAGCCTACATCCGGGCCATCGCCGGCATTGTGGCCGTGACCAAGGACGTGCCGGCTCCCGATGTCTATACGACGCCGCAAATCATGGCCTGGATGATGGACGAATATGAAACCCTTGTGGGCGAGCATCATCCCGGTGTCATTACAGGCAAACCCGTCCCCCTCGGCGGATCCCTCGGCCGGCATGACGCCACGGCGCGAGGGGGCATTTACGTGACGCGGGAAGCGGCCAAAGCTTACGGTATTTCACTGGACGGAGGCACCATGGCGGTGCAGGGTTTCGGCAATGCAGGGCAATACGCGGCGCTGCTGGGTTCGGAAATACTGGGTCTAAAACTTGTGGCCGCATCGGATTCCAAGGGGGCCGTCTTCAACCCCAAAGGCATCGACCCGGCGGCGCTCATTCAATTCAAGAAGCAGACCGGCTCGGTTGTGGGGTTTCCGGACGGAGAGGCCCTGAGCAATGCGGAACTCCTGGAACTGGATGTAACGGTTCTTTTCCCATCCGCTCTGGAAAACGTCATCACCGAAGAAAACGCTTCGCGCCTTCGAGCCCGCATGATGTGCGAGTTGGCCAACGGACCGACGACGCCCGAAGCCGATGCGATTCTGCACGACAAAGGGATCCTCGTCCTTCCGGACTTTTTGGCCAACGCCGGCGGCGTGACAGTGTCCTATTTCGAGCAAGTGCAAAACACGTACAATTTCTATTGGGAACTCAAGGATGTCCATGCGCGCTTGGACGATAAGATGACCCGCGCTTTTCACGCCGTTTTTGACATGGCGGCGCGCCACACGGTGAATTTGAGAGAGGCCGCCTATTTGGTCAGTGTGGCTCGAGTGGCGGAGGCGTGCAAGCTGCGCGGTTGGGTCTGAAAGGGACGAAGGGGATTCCGGATCCATGATCAATGTCCCTTCGGAACAGCTCATCGGGCTGATTCGAACCTACCGCCTGCAACAACGGATCATGGCCCATCCGAACCTGGCGGAATCGATCCGAAGCCTGTTGATCCGTTCTTTGCTGGAACGCGGGATCGTCTCGCCATCGTGGTTCGAACGCATGGTGCAGGACGCCGTGCGGGCTCTCAACCTGGCCGACGATGCGGAGCACCGCCGGGAGGTTTCGGACGCCCTGACGGATATCCTTTCCGCCCACGCCTTTTCCGAAAAGGAAATTCAAGACCACATCCGGTTGGCGCAAAAGCTGGAAAAGTTTCACATTCTCAACCGGGTCGTCAACACCGAAGGGGCGACATCGAAGCAAATCAAGAAAGCGCTTAAGGATTTCTGCGCCGTTCCCCAGGGGGATTTGTCCATTCCTCCGAGCGAAGCGGAAGGGGTGCGGGTGGCGCTGATCAGCCATTTCATTTCCAACCAGCTGCCTTTCGTGGGGATTGCCAAGAAACACATCACCATTCGCGATATTGACGAAATGGTGGACCATGCCTACTGGAATCCCCGAAGATCCGGCAAAGTGGGAGGGAAAGCGGCGGGGATGCTCCTGGCCTATAAGATCCTTCTGCCGCGCCTTGCCCCCAAAGATCCCGAATTGGAACAATTCCTACGCATCCCGGAATCGTATTACTTCAATTCCGGTATTTTTTCCGATTTTATCGACTATAACAATCTCCATTGGTTTCATAGTCAAAAGTACAAAACCCGGGAGGTCATCGAAGAAGAGTACAAACACATTTCCGAACTTTTCGCCCGTGGGGCCTTTCCACCGGATATGGTCGCCATGTTCAGAAGATTCCTGGAACGGCTCGGCGAATGGCCGCTTATCCTGAGATCGTCCAGTCTTTTGGAAGACAACTTCGGTCATGCTTTTTCGGGAAAATACGACTCCGTCTTTTTGGCGAACCGGGGCCCTTTGGAAAAAAGACTCGAGGAGTTCATCTGGGGTCTCAAAAGGGTGCACATGAGCACCTATGCGCCGGCGCCCATCCTGTATCGAAGGGATCACAACCTGCTGGACTTTGATGAAAAGATGAGCGTTCTCGTCCAGAAAGTGGTGGGGGCACAATACGGCGACTATTTCTTTCCGCTGGCTTCGGGAGTGGCTTTTTCTCGAAATACCTATCGATGGTCGCCGAAAATCCGGGAAGAAGACGGGATGGCTCGACTGGTTTTCGGGTTGGGCACGCGAGCGGTGGAGCGTGTGGGGCAGGATTATCCTCGATTGGTGGCCTTGAGTCACCCTGACATGCGCCCTGAAGTTTCTGCGCGCAACATCGTCAAGTATTCGCAGCGCCTGGTGGATGTCATCAACCTTCGCAGCGGCCGGGTGGAAACGGTTTCGGTTTGCGACCTCCTGCCCCATCTTCCGCCTGATGCGGCCTATTGGGTCGTCTCCGGTGTGGATGACGACCATGTGTGGTCCCCTCTCTATAAGAACCACGTCGTGTCTCCCGACACGGCGGTCGTCACCTTTGACAACCTGCTACGCCGTTCTCCTTTTGCCGGGCTCCTTCGAAAAATTCTTCGGCGCTTGGAAGAGGCTTACGACCATCCGGTGGATGTCGAATTTGCATGGCACGAGGATCGGCTGTTTCTGCTGCAATGCCGGACTCTGGCCGTACGGGAGGAATTGGCTCAGGTGGATATCCCGACGGATATCCCTGAAGAACGCATTGTCTTCACCAATTCCAAGGTGCTTTTCAACGCTGTGGTGTGTAACCTCGACTATGTGGTGTATGTGGATCCGAAGGCCTATGGGCGCCTTAGAGACCTGAGCGTGAAAGCGGCCGTAGGGCGTGTGGTCGGGCGGATCAACAGGGCCCTCCAGGGGAAGCGGTACGCCTTGTTCGGGCCCGGCCGATGGGGGACCAACGACCTTCACTTGGGTGTGCGCGTCGGATACGAAGACATCAATCATGCCCTGGTGCTGGGCGAGATCGCTTTCGAATCGGAAGGCGTGACGCCGGAGGTGTCTTTCGGGACCCATTTTTTCAGCGACCTGGTGGAGGCGCAGATCGTGCCGGTTGCTGTTTTTCCCGACGATCCCCAGGAGGTCTTTCGGGAAGAATTTTTTGCGGCACCGCCGCACAACCTCCTGGGGGAAATATGTCCCGAAGAAGCTCAGTGGGAAACGGTGATCAAGATCGTGCGCGTCCCAGAGGCTTACGCCGGGCTGAAGCTCCATGTGTACCAGGACGCGCACCGCCAAAGGGGCATGGGGTTTCTCGGTCCCAAGCAACCCCGGGGCGGGTGAGCGAAACCCTCCAGGCCGACAAATCACTTCGGCAACGGAGCGTGAAAGAAGGGAAGGCCGCTTCGAAAAAATCGGGCGCGAGGCCATCGTGGCAACGGCGCGGCACAAGAAAGGGGATATCATGAAATCCGTTTTGGCCATCATGGGCATCGGCTTCGCCATTGTCGCCATTGGCGCGACCGCATCGGCCCAATCCCCGCCCCGCGAGATTGCGGGATACCGGCTGGGGTCGAACATCAGCGCTTACGGAGACCGAATCGGGTCGGAAAACGCCTACCCAGTGCGTTTGCGCCCGTATCTCAAGGAAGCGGTCGTGTCGGTTCCTCAAGGCTTTGCCAGCGGCTATGTCGTCTACGGCGTCTGTGCCGCCCCGGGGACCATCGTGCGGATCAAGGTCAAGTATGAAGACGAGGGCCGCGCGTTCTTCGATCGGCTTTTGGGGGCTTTGAAGAAACAGTACGGCGAGCCGTCGCAATACGTAGGGGATCCTTTCCAGGCCTATGTGGCGTGGAAATGGTCTTTCAATGTTTCCAAGAATGAAAAGATCACCATGATCTTAAGCCATTACGACGGAGACGACGAAGAACACACCCAGGGCAATGCGCTGAAACTTTCGCTGACGTCCCAGATCGCTCAAGAAAGCCGGTGCCATGAAGCCCAACGCCGAAAGGAACAGATCCAGGATTCCAAAGGAAAGGCCCGATTTCCCGCCCCCGCTGACGCCGAAGCCTGGCGCCGATGGCTCCCTGCCCCATGAATCCCCGGAAAGTCTTTTCCGCGTCGTCCAGGCCCATTATCTTCGCCAAGACCGTCGTCTCGGCGTCTACGCCGTCACCGGTGCCGGTGAATTTGTTCCCTCCTCCCTGGAAAACGTCCGCCGGGGTTTGGCGAACCTGATGGATGAGGGCATCCTGCGCTCCAGCCACACTTTCCTCGATGCGGGAAGCGGTGACGGCCGTGTCGTGATTTTGGTGTCGTTGGTCTTCGGCCTGAAAACGTGCGGGGTGGAATACGACGACGCCTTATGGCGCCGTTCGCTCGACAATGTGGCCTTTTTCCGCCCTTTCTACCGACCCGGGAACGCTCTGCCCGCCGTTTTGTGCGGGGACTTCTGTGAGGAAGAGACGTACACCCGGCATGGAACGGCTTTCCGAAACTTCGACGTCGTCTTCAACTACGCCAACGATCATCATCGGCTGGCGGCAAAGATCGCACGAGACGGGGCCGAACAGGTCCTTTTCCTGTGCTACGGTCCCATTCCCTTTCCGGAATCCTTTCCCGGCCTCGTGACCATAAGGTCCCTGACATTGGGAAACGGCGCGGCGCAGAGGGGATCTTTCCTGCACGTCTATCGGAAGGGCGGTTAGCGGGCGGCCAGAAGTCGCTGCAGTTCCGTCCAGGGGAAGTGCTTTCCGGGACAGTCGGTGCGGGCTCCCGGCACGTCGCCGTGCCCCACGATGTTCTTAGCCGGAATTCGGTAGTAGTGGGTCAGTTCCCGAATGAGGCGCGCTAGAGACTGCATCTGCTTCGCCGTGGGCAGCCCTTCGTCGAAGTTGCCCACAAGAGCCACTCCGATTCCCATATCGTTCATGCCGCCGACCTTACAATGGGCGCCCTTCTGCTGCTTGATCCACCGGGGGGAGACCTCGATTTGCCCGTCCCCTTTGCCCAGCGTCCCGTTGTCAATGAGGAAGTGGTAGCCCAACCCGTTCCAGAAGCCTCGGTCTTGGTGATTGGAATGGATCAGAGTCGCTTTGCCGATGTCCGTGGCCGTGTGATGAATGACGATCCAGCGCCAGCAGGAGTTGGGATAGAGCGGGATGATGTTGTGAAACTGGGTGGCGTTGGGGATGGTAAGTTTTTGCCCGATGGCGATGGGGGTGCCGGGCTTCAACCCGTTGGCCCGGTAAATGGATTCCATGGAGACGCCGTACATTTTGGAAAGGCGCCAGACGGTTTCCATGGGGGCGACTTCGTGAATGACCGTTCGCGGCGTCTTGGAGTCGGCAAGGGGTTCTTGCACCACGTGGATGCGTTGCGGTCCGGCAACAGACTCGTGGGGTTCCGGAGACGATGAAGGCTGGAGAGGCGAGGGGGCGGGTGCCGGAGCGGGTTTCGCGGACGGCGCGGAGACCGGGCTGGACGTGCAGCCTGAAAAGAGGCCCAGCGCCGCCGCCATGAGCATCACCCCCGCCGATCTCATGATTGTGGCAAGGATCGATGGCCTCATCCGTTTGTCCCTAGGGAGTTTGCGATTTCCAAAACCATGGCCGTTTCGTCACAGTCGGGAAATTTGGTGCAGTGCAGACAGTCCGCCCAAATCTTTTGGGGAAACACCTGCTTGTCGGTGACGCGAAAGCCCAGATTTTGGAAAAACCGCACCTCGTACGTCAGAACGAACACCCGGGAGATGCCCAATTCGCGGGCTTCGTTCAGACACGCGCGCACCAGCGCGGTGCCGATGCCCCGACCCTGCCGATCGGGCACGACGGCCAAGGAACGGACCTCTGCCAGATCCTCCCAAACGATGTGCAGGCAACAGCAGCCCAAGATCTCGCCGGTTTCGGCGGATTCCCACACGACGAATTCACGAATGTGGGTGTACAGGTCGCTCAAGGAACGGGGCAGGAGTTTTCCTTCGGCGGCGAAGGCGTTGAGCATTCTGTGCAGGTCTTTCACATCGCCGATCCGGGCTTTTCGAATCATGAGGTCTTTTCCCTTCCGCGGATTCTGCGGCGCCGGCGCAGGATCAGGGCATCGACGGCCCTGAGCGCGGCGTCCACATCGGCCTGGGTCGTGCACCACCCGGGAGAGAGGCGCACGGTCCCCTCGGGATAGGTGCCCAAAGTTTGATGGGCCCAGGGAGCGCAGTGGAGCCCAGCTCGCACCGCAATCCCGGAGGCGGCTAAGATCATGGCGACATCGACGGGAGACATGCCTTTCACGGTAAATGAAACGGCATTGCCCCCGCGGACGGCGGGCCGATAGACACGAACCCCAGGGATGCCTTCCAGGTTTTCGGCGGCATATCGGGCAAGATCCAATTCTCGGGCACCCACCGCATCACCCCCTATGGAGGCGAGGTGTTCCAGGCCCGCACAGACTCCGGCGATGCCGGGAACATTGGGTGTTCCGCTTTCAAAGCAATCGGGCATGTGGCGAGGCTGGACCCATTCTTCGGAGCGACTTCCGGTACCCCCCTCGATGAGCGGCTCCACTTGCACATCGGGGCGGATGTAGAGAAGGCCGACTCCGGGGGGGCCGAGGAGCCCTTTATGGCCGGAGCAGGCGAGCATGCCGAGATCGTGTTCCGTCACGTCGATGGGAAGGAGCCCCGCCGTTTGGGCGGCATCGAGGAGAACGGGAACGCCGTGGGCCCGGCAGAGGGCCAGCACTTCCGATCCGGCTACCAGAGCGCCGTTCACATTGGAGGCGTGGACCAACACCGCCAAGGACGGCGGGGGATCCAAGGCGCGGCGAAAAGCGTCCCCGTCCAGGGACCCATCGGCGGAGCAGGGGACGCGAATCACCTGCACATCCCGTGTTGCCGCCAAGCGCGACAGAGGGCGGGCGACGGCGTTATGTTCCATGGAAGTCGTCACCACACGATCGCCCCGTTTGAGAAATCCCTTCAGGACCACATTGAGGCTTTCCGTCGCGCTCTTGGTGAAAACGAGGCGCGTCGGATCGGCAACGCCGAAAAACCGGGCGGCTTTGTTCCGGGCCGATTCCAGTGTCGCAGCGGCTTGCAGTGCCCCACGGGAATGGCCCCGGCCCGGAGATGTCAGGACCTCCAAAGCCCATGCCACCTCTTTGATGACGCCCTTCGGCTTGGGAAAGCTCGTGGCCGCGTGGTCCAAGTAGATTTCCGGGTCGTTTTGGGCCGTTCGCCCACGGTTGGGTGTCTTGTTCATTCCAAACGCTTCTCGCCGCTGTAGACGGTGAACTTTCCGGCTCTGGCGTATCCGATGAGCGTCATGTTCACCGTGTCCGCCAAACGAATCGCCAGGGTCGTGGCCGTGTTTCGGCTCACCAGCACGGGAAGCCCGACTTTTGCGGCCTTGATGACAATTTCCGACGTCAGCCGCCCCGTCGTGACGAGCATCTTATCGGTCAAAGGCATGCGGTGCAAGACACTGTGTCCGATGAGCATATCCACCGCGTTGTGACGACCGATGTCGTCCCGGAACAGGCGGATGCCCGACGCATCGGCCAGAGCGCAGTTATGGACCCCGTGGGTTCTGCGGTAGGTTTGACTCAACCGATGAAGATCTTCCATCCTTTCCCAGACCGCTCGAGCGGGAAAGCGGGGGCCCTCTTCCATGGGTTGAGCCAGAAGGGCGTCGAGGGCGTGGTAGAAAACCGTTCCTTTGCCGCATCCGGACGTGATGGTCCGCGTGTTCCACAGGCGTGCCGCCAGGGATGCGTCCTCCCGAAGCTCCAGGAGGACTCGGCCGTTTTCGCGATCGACCGTGAGCCCTTTCAAGTCGTCCAGTCCGTCCAGGAATCCTTCCGCGTAAGCAAACCCGACGGCCAGCTCATCCAGGTGATGCCCGGCGCAGAGCAGCGTCACGATTTCCCGGTCGTTGATGTAAAGCGTGACGGGCGTTTCCTCGATCACCCACTGATGGACCTGTTCCACGGCCCCGTCGGCCGAGTAGAGCCATGCGGGAACGCACGCCACCTTTTCCTGATCGTTGGGTGTCGTGGGGGAAGGGGGCGTGAAGTTCATGAGGGCAGGATCCCTTCAAGCGACCATCGCACATAGTCTTTGAGAATCCGGTGGTGATCGAAGGCCATGTTTTCGGGAAGGGCGTTCAGCGGGAAAACTTGGAGATCGCGAGCGTCATCCGCGGCGTGGGCCCGTCCCGTGCCTTGGGCCGAAAAGACCACCGTGACGGTATGCTGGCGGGGATCACGCGCCGGGTCGGAATAGGCTCGAAATTGCCGCACATCCGTAAGGTCCAACCCGGTTTCTTCCTTGGCTTCGCGCCGAGCCGCCTGCTCCAGGCTTTCGCCGTAGTCCACGAAGCCGCCGGGAAGGGCCCAGCCCAGCGGCGGGTGGCGGCGTTGAATGAGGATGACGCTTGCGGGCTCCTGAACCGGATGGATGATGATATCCACCGTGAGGGCGGGATTGCGCTGCAAGGCCACGGGGGCGCCGCATTGAGGGCAGGAGATCACGGGCGGTTTCACGGGGGAGACTCCTTCTTGGGTTGGATGAACACGACGTGTTCCAAAAACATCACGAGGACGATACCGGAAACCATGCCGTTTCCCAAAAAGACCCGGCCCATGCCGGACAGGGAGAGTATAAAGGACTGGGGCAGGAAGGCCAAGAGCGTGCCGACAAGCACGGGAATGCCCACCACGAAATAGTCCCGCGCCGCCAGGGCCCTTCCGCTCGCGATCACGGCCAAGGCGGCGCCCAGCTGCCCCGCCATGGCCACACACAAGGCGGAAGCCACCACGGCCGAGGGGACCAGGGTGAGGGCGGCGGCGACTTTGGGGAAAAAGGCCGCCGCCGTCACCAGCAGGCCGCACCAAGCCAAAGGAAAACGGCTGGCCACGCGGCTGGCCAAAACCACGCCGGGTCCGGTGCTGTAAGACACGGTTCCGACAACGCCGAAAAAGGCGCACACCATGCCGCTGACGCCGGTCGTGAGCAGGCCGCGTCGAAGTGCGCTATCAAGCCGGGCGGATTGCGTCACCGCCGCGATCCCTTGAATGCTTCCCATACTGTTGACCGCAATGGCCACATAGGTCAGCACAAGGGCGATAAAAGCGTCCGCGTGCCATTGCGGAGAAAAGGACGACCACGGCCGAGGCAGCGAAAGCCACGGCGTGGCGAGGAGCGGCGCCCAGGAGACGCGATCCAAAAAGGCGAAAACAACCGTTCCCAAAAGTAGCCCCAGGGCCATGTTGCACGTTTTCCAAAGCCCCCGAAGGCGGTGCCCCAAAACCGCGATGATCACCACCAAGGCCAGGCTCATGCAGAGGACGAGCGCGGAGGCGTCGCCATGCCGGGAATCCGCTCCCAGCATGGGCGGAATCAGATGAGGGAGAAGGGAAAAGGCGATGAGCATTAAAATGACGCCCACCACATTGGGGGTGAAAAGGCGCAAAAGAGGCCGCACAGCGCCCGTTACGGCGGCCAAGGCCAGGCAGGCGGCCGCGGCCAGGGTCGCACCCTGAACGGCTCCAAGACCGAGAGGGCTCAAGGACACGAACGTCAGGAGATGAGCCGTCGCCGGTCCTTCCACGAGAGGGTATCGGTGTCCCCACAGGGTTTGAAACAGGGTGCCCAATCCCGAGCACACGAGGGTCACTTGGAGAAAGCGGGCTTCCGAAGCCGCAGGAAGATCCATGGCCTGAGCGACGATCTTGGCCGCGATGACGTAAGCCGGAAAGATGATGACGGCCCATTGGACGGCGTAAACGAGGGATAGGGCGAGGGGAGGGGGATCGTCCAGCCCGTAGAGGTATCGGTTGGGGGTCATGCCTCACCCTTCCGCATAGGCGCCGTCGGGTTTGTCAAGGCTTTCCAGGCCTTGAGGTCTCCTTGCTTGTCCAGCAAGGGCTGCGGGACGAGACTTTCCCGGGACCGCGGTTTTCCGGCCTGCCGGAAAAGGGGGGACGAAATCCTCGCGTTCCCGTGGAAAACATGGCTTTACGGAGAGGGCCTAATGCTGAATATCGAAAAGGCTGCTGATGCTATCCTCGTTGTGGATGCTCTTGATGGCTTGACTGAACAAACGGGCTGCAGACACGACCTTGATCTTGTTGCAATGGGCGGCTTGAGGCCGAAGCGGCAGCGTGTCTGTAACCACAAGGCTTTTCAAATCGCTTTTTTCGATCCGTTCTACGGCGGGGCCTGACAGCACGGGGTGGGTGACGCAGGCGTGGACTTCGCTCGCCCCGCGATCCAGCAAGGCGCGGGTCGCTTCCACCAGCGTGCCCGCCGTGTCGGCCATGTCGTCCAAGATAATGGCCGTTTTGCCTGCCACGTCCCCGATGATGTTCATGACCTCGGCTTGGTTGACGTCGACGCGCCGCTTGTCGATCAGGGCCAAACCCGCGGGAAGCCGCTGGGCGTAAGCTCGGGCCCGCGGGACGCCGCCCGCGTCCGGGCTGACCACCACCAGGTTGTGGTTGAAATGCTCGCGAATATAGGGAAGCAAAATGGGCGAGGCGTAAAGATTGTCCACGGGAATGTCGAAGAAACCCTGAATCTGCCCGGCATGGAGATCCATGGTGAGAATGCGGTCCGTGCCCACGCTGGTGATGAGGTCCGCCACGAGCCGAGCCGTGATGGGCACGCGAGGCTTGTTTTTCCGGTCTTGGCGCGAATAGCTGTAGTAAGGGATGACGGCTGTAATGCGCCGGGCGGAGGCCCTTTTCAAAGCGTCGATCATCACCAGCAGTTCCATCAGGTGATCGTTCACGGGGGGGGCCCCCGACTGCACGACAAAGACATCGGCGCCGCGCACGTTTTCCCCGACTTCCACGCGGATTTCCCCGTCACTGAAGGTGCTCACCAAGGCGCGCCCCAAGGGGATTTCGAGGGAATCGCAGATCTTTTGAGCAAGCTCCAGGTTGCTGTTGCCCGAAAAGATCTTCAAACCATAGGTCGCCATGGCCGGCTCTCCTCTGCGTTACAAAACGTTCCCGACTTCACGAACTGAGCGGTCCCTAAATAGTCCAGGCAACCTGAAATGGCAAGCCTTTTGCCCCGAAGGGGAAAGGCTTTTAAGAAAGGGCCGTGGACGGGGATCAAAGCCCTAAAAGTCTTTGAAATCGTCGTGGACGGCCTTGTAAGCTTCATTTTCCGGATGGTAAATGAACCGATGGCAATGGGGGCATGTGAGGATGTCCTGATCCCGCAGCAATTCGATGAACCGCTGAGGAGGAATATTCAGGTGGCAGATCTGGCAGACGCCGTGGCTCACCGGCGCCACCGCCACCCCTTTATAGCGCTGGGCCAGGGTGGTCCATTTGCTGAAAAGGGAAGGGGCGATCCTTTCGCGAACTTGGGCTTGGAGCCGCTCCAAATGGGCGATCTTATCTTCCACCTGATCGCTCTCCCTCTGCAGGGCCGCCTTTTTGTCTTCCACGTCCTTGCGGCGCTTTTCCAGCTCTTGGCCCAGGCTCTTGAGTTCTTTGGCGAGCTTTTCGATTTTTTCCATGAGCTCCAGGACATGGTCTTCCCGCGCCCGAATTTCGTCCTGGAGGTCCTGAATTTCCTTCAGCAGGGCATGATATTCCCGATTGGTCTTGACCTCGTGTTCTTTCTGCCGGCTGCGCCGAATGCGAGCTTCCAGGTCCGCGATGTCCTTTTCCTCTGCACGGCGCAACTGCACGGCGTGGTCGTGCTCCGTCTTTTTCAGAAGATATTCGCTCTCAAAGGCGGCAAACTCTTTGTCCAAAGCGGCGATCCTGAGCGGCGTTTCCTCGCGCCGTCGAATCAGTTCCACCTTCTTATTTTCCAGAATCTGCAGCTCCACCAGATATCTCAATTGCTCCTGCAACGCATTCCCTCCTGTTTTCGTTGAAAATCACCGTGACGAAAGGATCTTTTTCCCCAATGGACGTCATGACCTCCAAAACGGCGCCACGGCTTCGACCTACGGCGGCAAGGGCGTCGGCCAGGGGCGCGACGACGAAGGCTTCCGAGGCGAAATGGCCGATGTCAATAACCACAATCCCCTGATCCAGAGCCGTGTGCGCGTCGTGGTATTTCACGTCCCCGGTGATGAAAACGTGACAGTCGTGTTGGATCGCCCGACCAAGGAGGCTCATGCCGCTTCCCGTGCACAGGGCGACCTTTTGGACGGATTTTTCGGGGTTCCCGACGAGCCGAACGCTTCGAATACCCACAAGGCGGGCGAGGCTTTCGGCCAGATCCAGGGCAGAACACGGTTCGGGCAGAAGGCCGTAAAGGCCCAAGCCCACATAACGCGGGTCGTGGATTGCGGCGGGGTTTTCTTCCAAGGGGCCATGCACGGCCAATCCCACGGCCCGTGCCAAGGTGTCGTTGGTTCCGTGAAGCGCCGCATCCAGGTTGGTATGGGCCGATACAATATGGACGTTGCCGCGGATGGCTTCGGCAACCACGGAACCCGGAGGGCCGTCCAAGGACAGGGTGGATACGGCCTTGGAAAAGAGCGGGTGATGGGTGACGAGAGCCTGGCATCGCCTGCGAGCGGCCTCACGCACGGTGTGCAGGGACGGGTCCAGAGCGACGAGAACGCGGGAGACCTCGGCCCTGGGATCGCCGACCTGAAGGCCGCAATTGTCCCAACTTTCCGCAAACCGAAAAGGAGCCAGTTCGTCGATCCATTGGACGATATGGGCCACGGTAACCGGGGTTGTCATGGGTGAGGCCTTTTCGAGCGACGAGAAGGCAAAAGAGGGAAGGGCGTCTCAAGAAAAGCGAAGGGGGCGTTCCTCATGAGGAACACCCCCCGGTGTATCGGCACCCTTCGTCCACAGGAGCTCGCTTTCACGGCCTTTCTCGAGCCGGTCCGTTCGTGTCCCATATGGGGTTCGTCCATCGCCTTTCGTCTTTGACGGTCAAAAAATGGTGGGCCCACCTGGCCTCGAACCAGGGACCGACCGGTTATGAGCCGGTGGCTCTACCAACTGAGCTATGGGCCCGTGCTCAAAGGTGGGAACGTTTATAAAAATGAGCCCCCTTCAGTGTCAAGGGAAACGTCGTTGCCTTGTATGCTGTTGGTCAGGAGGCGGTCCAAACGACAACGCCCCGGAAGGGCTTGCCTTCCGGGGCGTTGGGGCGTTTCGTCTATTTAAGGACTAGGCGCGGCGAACATTGATGGCCTGAGGGCCCTTCGGTGTGTCCGAAATTTCGAACGTCACCGTTTCGCCTTCGGTCAGGGTTCGAAAACCGCGACCTTCGATACCGGAATAGTGGACAAACACATCCCCGGCGCCTTGTGCTTCGATAAAACCAAAACCCTTCTTCTCGTTAAACCACTTCACTTGACCCTGCATCATAAATCTGACTCCCTTGTGTTCTGTACTGCATGCCGGGTGATGCTTTGGAACTCGAGGTTGCCTGAGGAAAAGCTGAACACTCGGTGAAACCAAAGAGCGGACCGCAACGTGCGTACAAGAATCTGAAATTTCGGGAACCCCCTCTGGGCTCCCATCAACGTGAAAGCCTTGTAACAGGTCGCGAGACAAAAGCCAAGCACTTTTTTTCGAATTCTGAAAAAAAAGACTTCCCCTTGAATTCAGGGGGTCGGATGGGTCAAAGTCTTTGGAAATCCCAAGAGTCATGAGGCCCTCAGCAAGCAACCCCAGGGTTGGGAGGACATCAAATGGCGGCAGGCAAACGTATGGTGGTGATCGGAGGGGATGCGGCGGGCATGAGCGCCGCTTCCGTGGCGCGCCGGTTGGATCCCCATCTGGAGATTATCGTCTTCGAAAGGAGTCCGCACACTTCGTATTCGGCGTGAGGCATTCCGTACTACGTCGGCAGGCTTGTCGACGATGACCGAAAGCTTGTGGCGCGTTCCCCCGAGACGTTCAAATCCACGCAGAATATCGATGTACGTATCCGCCACGAAGTCGTTGCCGTGGACCCCAAGGCTCGGCGCGTCCGCGTGGTCCATCTGGACTCGGGCCGAGAATGGTGGGAACCCTACGATGAGCTCCTCATCGCCACAGGGGCTCGGCCCATCGTTCCCCAAGTGCCCGGTCATGACGCCCAGGGCGTTTTGGGCGTCCACACGTTGGAAAGCGGCATTCGAGCCCGCAAGGCTGTGGAGACGCTCAAGCCCCGCCATGCGGTGGTGGTGGGAGGGGGGTATATCGGCCTGGAAATGGCCGAAGCCTTTCTGCTGTTGGGCCTGGAAGTGCGCCTCATCGAAAAGGCCCCGCAGGTGATGGCCACCCTGGATTCCGACATGGCGGCTTTTGTGGCGGACGCCCTTCGAGCCAAAGGCGTGACACTCCATTTGGAAGAGTCTTTGGAAGGATTTGAAACGAAAGACGGCGTGCTGACCGCGGTGGTGACCGACAAGGGGACCTATCCTGCGGGCATCGCCTTGCTCGGTTTGGGCGTTCGGCCCAACACGGATCTAGCCGCCGAAGCGGGCATTCCGCTGGGGGTGCGGGGGGCTCTTCGCGTGGACCGACGCATGGCGACACCGGTCGAGGGGGTTTGGGGTGCGGGAGACTGTGCCGAGTCTTTTCACTGGATCACCGGAAAACCTTTCTACGTGGCCTTAGGCACCGTCGCCAACCGACACGGAAGGGTGGCCGGGACCAACATCGCCGGCGGCCGGGCCATCATGAACGGTGTGCTGGGAACGGCCGTGACCAAAATCTGCTCCATGGAAGTGGCTCGGACGGGCCTTCAGGAGCGGGAACTGCAGGAATTGGGGTGGGACTACGTCTCCGAAGCCATCGAAAGCCGAACCAAGGCCGGCTATTTTCCTGGAAGCGGCCCGATCCATGTAAAGCTCCTGGCGGAGAAGCGGACGGGGAAAATCCTCGGTGGGCAAATCGTCGGGGAAACGGGCTCGGCAAAACGGATCGACGTGGTGGCTGCCGCCATCATGGGAGGCCTCACGGCCGAAGCCGTAAGCGAACTGGATCTGGGCTATGCGCCGCCCTTTTCGCCTCTGTGGGATCCTGTAATCATCGCCGCCCGCGTTCTTTCCAAGAAGATCGGCGCCTGAATGCGCGACCGTCGAAAGTGCCGCTTCTATTCCAGTGCGCCGCGGGGACCCGCGAAACTCTTCCCTCTTTTGTCGGTTCGTGTTACGAATCGGCCAAAGGAGAGGAGGTGAATCATGTCGGGCTACCAAATCGAAACGATTCACGACCTGATTCGAATCTTAAAGGACCAGCCGGAATGGAAGGAAGAACTGCGCCGGCTGATCCTCACCGAAGAACTTCTGGCCTTGCCTGCGGCTTTCGAGCGGTTTCGTCAAGAGGAATTCAAGCCCCTCGTGGAACGGGTTGACCGCATCGAGGGGGACGTCCATGTCCTCAAGCAGGATGTCGCGGTCCTCAAAGAAGACGTGGCGGTTCTCAAAGAAGATGTTGCGGTTCTCAAAGAAGATGTTGCGGTTCTCAAAGAAGACGTTGCGGTCCTCAAGGAAGACGTCGCGATCCTGAAACAAGACGTCGCCATCCTGAAACAAGACGTCGCGGTCCTGAAGCAAGACGTCGACATCCTGAAGCAAGACGTCGACATCCTGAAGCAAGACGTCGCGGACCTTAAACAGGACGTGGCCAAGCTGAAAACCGACGTGGGGGACCTCAAGGGCGACAATTTTCAACGCAAAGTGCGGGAAAATGCCGCGGCCTACCTTGGGCGGCTGATTTCCAGGGCACGTGTCGTGCCCCACGAACAGCTTGCCGACATTTTGGAAGACGCTTTTGACGAAGGGAAGATCAACGAATCCGAACGGGACGACGCCATGGTGATCGATCTGGTGGTGCGCGGCCGCCTGCGCCACGACAAGACCCGCGAAGTGCTTCTCGCGACGGAGGTTTCGGTTGTGGCGGATCGCCACGATGTGGAACGGGCGGCGAGGCGGGCGGCGGTCATCGGTCGGGCCTTTGGGCTGGAGACCATCGGCGTTGCGGTGGGCCAGGACCGCACCGAAGGGGCCGCCGAAGCGGCCGAAGCCCTCGATGTGGTCCTCATCGTCTAGCTTTTCATCTAAGGTCTTGCCGTCCCCAGAAATTTCCTCGGCGCGGCGCAGGAAAACGCCGCGCCGGTCTTTCATGTTTCGATAAAGCTTTTGAGTTCCTTGCGGCGGCTGGGGTGGCGAAGCTTCCGCAGAGCCTTTGCCTCAATCTGGCGGATGCGTTCCCGGGTCACATGGAAATCCTGCCCCACTTCTTCCAGCGTATGGTCGGATTTTTCGCCGATGCCGAAGCGCATCCGCAGCACCTTTTCCTCCCGAGGGGTCAAGGTCGCCAGAACCTTTCGCGTCTGTTCACTGAGATTCAAATTGATGACCGCATCCACCGGTGACGTGACGCGCCGGTCTTCGATAAAATCGCCCAGATGGCTGTCTTCTTCTTCTCCGATGGGGGTTTCCAAGCTGATGGGTTCCTTGGCGATCTTGAGCACTTTGCGAACCTTGTCCACGGGAAAATCCATCCGTTCCGCGATTTCTTCCGGAGTGGGTTCCCGGCCCAGTTCCTGGACCAAGTACCGAGAGGTGCGGATCAGCTTGTTGATCGTTTCGATCATGTGCACGGGGATGCGGATGGTTCGCGCCTGGTCGGCGATGGCCCGCGTGATGGCCTGGCGGATCCACCAGGTGGCGTAGGTGCTGAACTTGTAGCCACGCTGATATTCGAATTTGTCCACGGCCTTCATGAGCCCGATGTTGCCTTCCTGGATGAGGTCCAGGAATTGAAGACCGCGATTGGTGTATTTTTTGGCGATGCTGACCACCAGGCGCAAGTTGGCCTCGATGAGCTCGCTCTTAGCCTGTTTGGCCCGGGCCATGCCGTCTTCCACCTTCCTCAGGATGAGCCGAAGGCTTTTGGAATCCATCTTGGCTTTCATCTCGAATGCGGTGATCTGTTCCCGGGCTTGAACCGCCCGCTGGATCAGGGCTACGAGATCCTGCGGCGACATGCCCAGACGGGCCGCATGCCCGCGCAGTTCCGCGTCGTCACGATCCTTCTCGTCGAGCCATCGCTGCAGTTCCGTCAACGGCTTTCCCGTGACCAGCAGAAAGTGTTCCAGGTCTTTTTCCGCCTGCTCGATGGATTCCAGGTAAGATCGGAGTTTGGCCACGATGCGGTCGATCTGGTGCTTGTCCAGTTGCAGGTTCTTGAGGAGGCTGACGATTTGTTCCTTTTTCGCTTGGACCTCCGCCATCAAGAGGTCTTTTTCCGCAGGCTGAAGGTCTTTGGAAATGAGACGCACCTGTTTTTCCCGAACTTCGGCGTCCAGGCTCTTGACCTGCTCCAAGATGTCGATGACCTTGTGGCGCAGCAGCTCCTTTTCTTCCTCGGGCATTTCCTCTTCGCTGGCGATCAGCACTTCGTGGATCTTGGTGCGGCCGCTTTCCAGGTCTTCCTTAATAGAAAGAATTTCTTCCACCCCGAGGGATGACTCCATCAGGGCGTTAAAGACCTCCCGTTCTCCCGCTTCGATGCGTTTGGCGATTTCCACTTCGCCTTCTCGGGTGAGCAGGGACACCTGGCCCATTTCCCGCAGATACATCTTGACCGGATCGGTGACACGGCCTTCCGCGTCCAGATCCAGAGCGGCTTCTTCTTCGCCGTCGTCGTCTTCCACTTCGTCGTCGCTGGAGCGTTCCTTGACCACTTTGACCTGTTGGTCCGAATCGACGATCTCGATGTTCATCTCATCGAAAATCATCATCATGTCGTCCAGTTTTTCCGGCGTCACGAGATCGTCGGGCAAGACTTCGTTGAGCTCGTCGTACGTCAGATAGCCCTTTTCCTTGCCGGCGCTGATCAGTCTTTTGAGGTCTTCCAGTCCGGGCCGTTTTTGGGAGGTTTCTTCGGAATGCTTCTTGGACTCTTCCGTCATAGGTCGCTGACTCCTTCGGTGGGTTCTCTAAACCTTTAACCCCTTCTTTCGGCCGCGCAAAGGGCTTGGTATTCTTCCAGCAGTTTTTTTCGAGCCTGCGCATCGCCGGATCTTTCGGCATGAGCGAGAGCCGTTCGAAGCTCTGCAAGTCTCCTTTTTCGGCGGCGCTTCACCAAGCTCTGGATTCTTTCTTCCAGCAAAACCCGCGCATCCTCTTCGTCCAGGGTATTGTCGTCTTTTTCCATCATGAGGCGCGCGAGGAGCGTCTGGGTTTCTTCGTCGGGAAGGGCCAGCGAGGCCGGCGAGAAGTCTTCGGGCGGGACCTGGTGCGCATGGCTGAGCAAGGCCTCCAGAAGGGCGGCCATGGGAGACGGCTCCAGGAGGTCGAGCACCCCAAGGGCCGCGGCGTCCCTGGCAAGGCGGGGGTGGTGCAGCATCAGGCGCACGACCGTCTCTTCCACAGGCCGGACGTCGCCGACCGTGACCCTCGTCGGCGCCCCTCGGGCACGGGCCGCCATCCGCGCAGTCGAAAAACTCCGGCCGGATCCGGCAAAATGGCTGTGCACCACCGCCTCGGGAAGGGAAAGCCTGGCGGCAAGGAGGCGCACCATTTCGTCGCGCAAAACCGGTTCCCGGACCTCTTCCACAAGATCTTCCAGCTGCTTGATGACACGGACTTTGTCTTGAACCGTGCCGTCCCATGTTCGAGCCAGGGCGTCGACGAAAAAGGCTGTGATTTCCCGGCGTGTGTGAAGAAGTTCCAGAAAGGCCTGCAGGCCGTAGGTTTTCAGGTAGTCATCCGGGTCCATGCCCGCCGGAAGGGTCAGGCAGCTGGCGGCAAGGCCGTGCTGCAAAAAGAGCGGCACGGTGCGCAGCATGGCTTTCTGTCCCGAAGCGTCGCCGTCGTAGACCAGAACGACCTCATCGGCCAGGCGTTGGAGCAGGCGCACCTGGTGGGGGGTGAGGGCCGTGCCGAGCGTGGCGACGACGCGGTAAAAGCCCTGCGCGTGGAACGCCAGCACGTCCATGTAACCTTCCACCAGCAGGACCTGGCGCTCGTCCCGGCAGGCCTCCCGGGCCGTGGCATACTGGTAGAGGGTTCGGCCTTTATGGTAGAGGTCCGTTTCGGGGCTGTTGAGATACTTGGGTTCCGTCCCGTCCAGGCTGCGTCCTCCGAAGGCCACGAGGGAGCCGTCCGGAGCCGAGATGGGAAACGTGAGCCGGTGTCGAAACCGGTCGTAAAACGTGCCTTTGTCGGATCGGACCACAAGGCCTGAGCGGGCGGCCGTTTCCGGGTCGATTCCTTGGGATTGGAGATGCCGCAGCAGCTGATCCCAGCCCTGCGGGGCGTAGCCGAGGCGCTGGGATCGCACCAGATCGGGAGGCAGGCCGCGCTTTTGGATGTAGTCCCGAGCTGTTCGCCCTTGTTCCGGATGGTTCAGGCGGCTGACGAAAAAATCGCAGGCGATGTCCAGGCTTCGGGACATCGCCGCGAGGACTCCGGCCTTCTCCTTGGAAGGGCCCACGGAAGCCTCGGGGAGCGGCACATGGTAGCGGTCGGCCAGGTATTTGACGGCTTCGGGAAAGGTGAGATTCCAGTGGCGCATGGTAAAGGTGATCACGTCGCCTCCGGCCCCGCACCCGAAACAATAGAAAAGCCCCGCCGCGGCGTCCACTTGGAAGGACGGGGTTTTTTCCCGGTGAAACGGGCACAGGCCCACATAACGGGTGCCGATGCGCTTCAGCGGAACGGCGCTCCCGATGAGGTCCAAGACGTCCACAGCCTGCTTAATGCGTGTTGCCGCATCCGATGTGGTCACCGTCCCTCGCCACCCTGGAAGAGTTGAAAACCGCGGGCTGGGCTTCCGACCCAAAACCTTATTAGTTTATCTTCCTATCGCCTCCGAATCAACAGGAAAAGATGACTTTTTTCGCCGTCGCCAAGGCCCCGCCGTGTTCTGCCTTCAGGAGCCGCTCAGCTCGGCCTTCACCATGTCGTTGACCGTTTTGCCGTCCGCCCGGCCCGAAACACGAGGCATGAGGGCCTTCATGACCTTGCCCATGTCCTTGAGGGATGTGGCGCCCGTTTCGCGGATGACGTCTCGGATGAGATTCCTGAGCGCCTCCGGATCCAGAGGGGTCGGCAGGAAAGAGGCGAGCACGTCGATTTCCTTGTTTTCCTTGTCCGCCAGATCCTTTCGGCCGCCGCGCAAAAACTGCTCGATGGCATCTTTCCGTTGTTTGATGGCCCCCGCAATGAGTTGATGAATTTCCGGCTCCGACGGCTGACGCCGCAGTTCCTTTTCCTTGTTCTTGATGGCCGTCAGGATCATGCGCAAAGCGTTTCGGCGGTCTTCGTCCCGGCTTTTGATCGCCTCCTTCAGGGCGTGCTCAAGTCGTTGGAGCAATTCCATGGGTGAACCTCCTGAACCTCGTGGGTCGTTGGGTGCGGTACGATATGGGCCGTTGGCCGAAGAAAAAAGCGCGGCCGGGATGTTTTTTAGGGATCGGCCTTGAGGGACCGAAGGCGCCGAAGGGCTTCCTTGAGGTTCAGCGTGCCGGTGTAGAGGGCCCGGCCGGTGATGACGCCGTTGAGTCCCAGAGGAACCAGGGGCACCAGAGCCTCAATGTCATCCCAGGAGGCCACGCCGCCCGAGGCGATAACCGGTATGGACACAGCGGTGCACAGCCGCCGCGTCGCTTCCACGTTAACCCCGGACTGCATCCCGTCCCGATGGATATCCGTGTAGATGATGGCGCTCAGTCCCAATCCGTCAAATCGCCGGGCAAAGGCGACGGCTTCTTCCCGGGTCGTTTCCGTCCAGCCTTCCACGGCAACGAATCCGTCACGGGCGTCGATCCCCAAGGCGATGCGGCCCGGGAAACGGGCGCAAGCTTCTTCCACGACCTGAGGATCACGCAGCGCCCATGTGCCGAGCACGAGGCGCTGCACTCCCAGGGCCACATAGTCTTGCACGATGTCCATGGTCCGGATGCCGCCCCCCAGCTGGACGGGGACCGGAACCGCCTTCACGATGGCGGCAATGACTTCTCTGTTTTTGGGCGTCTTGGCAAAAGCGCCGTCCAAATCCACCACATGGAGCCATTGAGCCCCTTGGGCCACCCAGTGTCGGGCCACCGCTACGGGATCGGTGCCGTAAACGGTGGCTCGAGCCATATCGCCTTGCATAAGGCGCACGCATTGCCCGTCTTTTAAATCGATGGCGGGGTAGATGATCATGAAGGGGATGCCTCTTGGCCGGCGGGGTCCCGAACGGCGTTGGGGGCCAGAAGGTCGCGGAGCCACATCGGGGGTTTGAGGGGCTTTCGTTCTTCGTTGACGCACACGTGCACAGTGTACCCCCGGGCCAGGAGTTCCGGCGGCTGCTGCCGGTGCACGGCGTAATCGAAGCGCAGCCGAGCCGGGGCGGGAAAGTGAAAACACGTTTCGATTTCCAAAACATCGTCGTAGAAAGCCGGTCTCAGATAGCGGCAGTGCGCCTCGATCACCGGAAGAAAAATGCCCTGCTCCTCCAGGCGTCGATAGCTTGTGCCCAGGCGCCGAAACCATTCCGCTCTTCCCGCTTCGAACCAGCGCATGTACTGGCCGTAGTAGGCCTGTCCCATGGCGTCCGTATCGCCGTAAAGGACCCGAAGAACCGCTCGAGCGTTTGTTGAATGGGGCTGTGCTGTCATCGTTCCCTGAAATCGCCAAAAGCCGGATCGTGGGTTATCGGGGCCGCTATGGCCTTGGGGCTGGAGGCCCATTTATCACACGACGAAAAGGGCGGTTTTGCTTGTTGGGGTTCGCTGTGCTCACCCCAACCTACACTGCCCATCCAAAGGCCGATGAAAAAGGGGGATGTCCCCTGATGGGGTTCGCCGTGCTCACCCCAACCGACGCCGCTCATCCATGAAGCGATGGAAGAGGGCGGTTCCGCTGTCCAGGTGCAGGCCCGATTCCCGAGCGGCCGCTTCGCAAAAGACCATGTCCCGCCCCTTTGGGACGCGGTCTTGGACGTTCCCTTTGAACAGCGCAAAAAGGGAAGGGTCCGCCACGTGCGTACGAACGCTCAGGGGCGTCAAATGATCCGCGGCGATGAGGAGGTGGCAGCGCCCGTAGCGCGCCAGGCCGTCCAGCATGGGACCGACGATTTTCCCATCGAAGTCTTCAATGGCCTGCACTTTTTTCGTCAGACTTCCTTCGTGGCCGGCTTCGTCGGGGGCTTCCACATGAACGAAAGCGAAGTCCATGTCCTGCAGCGCCTCGAGGGCGGCGCTCACCTTTCCGGCGTAGTTGGTGTCGAGATAGCCGGTGGCGCCGGGAACATGAAGAGGCGTCAACCCGGCGTAGATGCCGAGTCCCTTCAAAAGGTCTACGGCGGAAATCATGACGCCGCGGATGCCGAAAAGGTCCTGAAGCGTGGGCATGGAAGGAGCGCGCCCCTGTCCCCACAGCCATACCGCGTTGGCCTCTCGAAGCCCTGCGTCCCGCCTTCTGCCATTGACGGGATGATCGGCCAAGATATGCCGGCACCGGGTCATGAAAGTTCGAAGAATGTCCGTTTTCTCGTACACTTCGGCATAACTCTCGGTCGGCTGCCCGATGATGTCGTGAGGCGGCGTGGTTTCCAGCGCCGTGGGACCGCCTTTCCAGACCACCAGATGCCGATAGCTCACCCCGGGGTAAAGCCTCAGAGGCAACCCCTCGCAGGCGTGCTGCAAAGCATTGATCAGTTCATGGGCTTCGGCCGTCGAAATGTGGCCTGCGGAATAATCCCCCATGCGCTCCGTGCCGTCGGCGTCCCATTCCAGGTTGACCAGGTTGCATCGAAACGCCGTGTCGTTTGGGCCGAGGGAGACACCGAGGCTCGCCGCTTCCAGAGGCGCACGGCCCGTATGGTAGACGGCCGGGTTGTAGCCCAGCAGCGCCATGTTGGCGATATCGCTTCCCGGTTCCATCCCCAAGGGAATGGTTTGCACCGTCCCGATTTCTCCCATTTGGGCAACCATGGACATGAAGGGAGTATGGGCCACTTCCAGCGGTGTGCGCCCTCCCAGGGACGCCACCGGGTAGTCCCCCATGCCGTCTCCCACCAAAATCACGTATTTCGGCTTCGTCATGATGCGGCCTTATGCACTGGGGGCGGCGTTGTCGGCCCGATCTTCAATGCGGATGAGCCGTGTCGCGCCGCGCACGATGTCCAAACGGTCGATGGCTTCCAAAGATCGGCGGACGTCTTTTTCCACCGCCTCATGGGTGAGCATGACGATGGGGACGGCCCCTTCCACTTCTCGACCTTTTTGAATGACGGCGGCAATGCTGATCTGGTTTGCGCCCAAAATGCCCGAAATTTTCGAAAGCACTCCAGGGCGGTCCAACGCCGAAAAGCGAAAGTAGTATCGCGTCACCACGTCATCCATAGGCTTAACTGGGATGTCGGTCGTCTGCGCCGGGAGGAAACCCAGGGGCGGAACGCGGTTGGCGATGCCCAAGGTCATGTCTCGAGCCAAGTCCACGAGATCGGCCACAACGGCGCTTCCTGTGGGCATCATGCCGGCGCCCAGGCCATAGAGCATGATGCTTCCGACGGCGTTTCCATGAATATGCACGGCGTTGTAGGCGCCGCGGACGCTTGCCAGCACGTGCTGTTCGGGAATAAGCGTGGGATGGACTCGAAGTTCCAGCTGGCCGTCGGCACTGCGGGCAATGGCCAGCAGTTTCAAGCGATAGCCGAATTCGGAGGCAAACTGCACGTCCAGCGGATCGATGTTTCGAATGCCTTCCACATAGACGCGATCGAACCGAATGGGCGTCCCGAACCCCATGGCTCCGGCGATGGCCAGTTTGTGGGCCGTATCGATGCCGTCCACATCCAGGGTGGGGTCGGCTTCCGCGTAGCCTTTGCGTTGGGCTTCGGCGAGCGCCTCGGAAAACGGCAGACCGTTTTCCGTCATGCGGGTCAGGATATAGTTGGCCGTGCCGTTGAGGATGCCGAACAGGGTGTCCAGTCGATTGGCGGCCAGCCCTTCCCGGATGGCCTTCAGGAGCGGAATGCCTCCCGCCACGGACGCTTCAAAGCCCACGGAGCGGCCGCATTGTGCCGCAAAGTCGAAAATTTCGTTCCCGTGATGGGCCAGCAGGGCCTTGTTGGCCGTGACCACGTGCTTGCCCCGTTCCAGGGCTTTCATCAGAAAACTTCGAGCGGGTTCGATACCGCCGATGAGTTCCACCACGATGTGAATGGACGGATCGTCCAGGATATCCTGGGCCGAACGGGTCAAGAGGTGGGGCTCGACGCTCACGGGTCGAGGCGTTTCCAGATCCAGGTCGGCCACACGGACCACGTCAAGGCGAACGCCCAAGCGGGCGTAGATTTCCCGGGCGTTTTCTTTCAGGGTGCGCAACATGCCGCAGCCCACGGTCCCCCAGCCGATCAAACCGATGCGTATGGATTCCATGGCCGTCGTGTGCTCCTCCATCGCCGCACCGGATCAGGCGTCCTGCAAGGCTTTGCGGATGCCGCGGATGGCCTGTTTGATGCGCATTTCGTTTTCCACCAAAGCGAACCGCACATGATCGTCGCCGTATTCGCCGAAGCCCAAGCCGGGCGAGACGGCCACCTTGGCCTTTTCGATGAGAAACTTGGAAAATTCCACGGATCCCATGGACCGAAACCGCTCGGGAATAGGCGCCCACACGAACATCGTCCCCTTGGGTTTTTCCATGGACCAGCCGACACGCTGAAGGCCGTCCACCAAAACGTCCCGCCGGGATCGGTAAATGTCGACGATTTCCTTCACGCAGGATTGATCGCCGTTTAGGGCGATGATGGCCGCAATCTGAATGGGCTGAAAGATGCCGTAGTCCAGGTAGCTCTTGAGCCGTGTCAAAGCGCCCACCATTTCGCGGTTGCCGACGCAAAAGCCCACACGCCACCCGGCCATGCTGTAGCTCTTGGACATGGAAAAGAATTCCACGGCCACCTCTTTGGCCCCCGGGACCTGCAAAATGCTCGGTGCCTCGTAGCCGTCGAAGACCAGATCCGCATAGGCCAGGTCATGAATGACCATGAGGTGGTGGTCCTTGGCGAAGGCCACCACCTTTTCGAAAAAGGCGAGATCCACCACGGCCGTGGTGGGGTTGTGCGGAAAGGAAATGATGAGCATTTTCGGACGCGGCCACGTCTGCTTGGCGGCGATTTGAAGGTCTTCGAAGAAGTCCCGATCCGGCCCGATGGGAATGGAGCGCAGGTCGCCGCCGGCGATGATGACCGAATAGGGATGGATGGGGTAGGTGGGATTGGGGGAAAAGACCACATCCCCGGGGTTTACCAGGGCCAAGACGAGGTGGGACAGGCCTTCCTTGGCCCCGATGGTGACGACGGCTTCCGCCTCGGGGTCCACATCCACGTCGTAGCGGCGCTTGTACCAGTCGGCGATGGCGTGGCGCAGCTTGGTAATCCCCCGGGATGCCGAATAGCGGTGGTTATGGGGTTTTTGTGCCGCTTCCACCAGTTTGTCCACGATGTGCTGGGGTGTCGGCACGTCCGGATTGCCCATGCCAAGGTCGATAATGTCTTCGCCGGCCCGGCGCCGCTCCATCTTCAAGGCGTTCACTTGGGCGAACACATAAGGCGGCAGGCGGCGCATGCGGGTAAATTGTTCGATGTTGAAATTCATAGGTCTCCCCTCGCTTGTGTTAAAGCTTAAAAGCTAGAATAGACGAGCGCGGTTGTCAAAAAAAAGATGCCGACAAGGCGCGAAGGCGGTCGAGGGAACACCGGTGCGCCTCCTCCAGGTCCCGATGGCGGCGGATGCCGTCGAAGAGGGCTCGGGCCAAAATGTCGGCACTGTTTTCATCCTGGCAGACCAGCAACCCGTCCACCGTAGCCAGAAGGCTTCGGCGCACAATGGTTTCGGGATCATAGCGGCCCCCGACGGCCTTCATATCCAAATCATCGGAAAAAAGCACGCCGCCGAACCCCCAACGGTCGCGCAGCAGCTCTTTGTTGATCTTGACGGAAAGCGTCCCGGGCCAGTCTGGATCCCAGAAGCGATAGAGCGCATGGGATGTCATGACGGCCCGCACACCGCAGCGAACCGCCTCTTGAAAAGGCAAAAGATCCCGACGGACTTTTTCGGCGCACTCCTCATCCAGAATGGGAAGCCGATGATGGGGGTCCAGGCGCGCGGCGCCGAGTCCCGGAAAATGTTTGGCGGTGGCGGCGACGCCGTTTTCCTGCAGGGCTCGAATCCAAACGGCGCCCAGCCGAGCCGTCGTGTCCGCATTGGAGCCCAAAGAGCGGGACCCGAGAAAATGGGTCTGCGGGTCGTCCACCACATCGAGGACGGGCGCAAAATTCACGTGAATGCCCAAGGCGCGAAGCCCTCGAGCCGTTTCCGAAACGCAGCGGAAAACGGCCTCTTCCCCCTTTTCGGCAAGATCCAGGGCCGCCGGGGCCGGTCCCAGAACGGCGGAAAGTCTCTGCACGGTGCCGCCTTCTTCGTCCACGGCCCACAGGAGCCCTCGGCCCAGTTCGGTACGCGCCCACGCCTCCGCTTCCTGAATCAGGTCTTTGAGGTGCTCGGCGTCCTCAATGTTTCGTCGAAAAAGAACCAACCCCCCGGGACGCAAAGCCCGGAGCCGGGCACGCAGGGTTTCCGTCCATGCGGTGCCTTCAAATCCCAGGAAAAGGTGTTGTCCCGAAGTGTCGTCGCGGTCGTGAGGAAGCGTCATGGATTTTGTTTGAAGGATTGTTCGAGTCCCCTTACCATCAAGGCCGGCGACGCTCAGGGGCCGGACGTCGCCCACACGCCGACAAGAACGCAATTTCGATCAAGAAGGACCCGCTGTCAAGATGTTGCCGTCATGGGAGGAGCCCGTTCGTGCATCTCATGATCCTTGCCGCCGGCTACGGAACACGTCTTCGACCGTTGAGCGATGTGCGCCCCAAGCCGCTTTGCCCCGTATGGGGCGAGCCGCTCCTCGACCGTTGGATTCGACAGGCGGTTCGGGAAGGGTTCCGGCAGGTGGTGATCAATGCCCATCACATGCCGCACAAGCTTTGGGAACATATCCAAAAGGGAGGGTGGCCGATTCCGGTCCACGTCGTCGTGGAAAAAGAGATCCTCGGCACCGGGGGCGGCGTGCGAAACGCCCTGGACCTTCTCGGGGACGAGCCTTTTGTGGTGGTCAACGGGGACGTGGCGGCCGACGTGTCGTTGCGAAGTCTTCGGGAAAAACACGACACCGACGGAGCTCCGGTCACCCTGCTCCTGTGCCGAACCGGCCGGTTTGACTCGGTGGCCGTGGATGCCGGGCGCACCCGGATCACGGGATTTTTTCCGCCGGTCCGGGTGTCGGCACATGCCTCTCCAGGATCAGGCCCAACGACGGACCGGGATCTTTGGACCTTTTCGGGCATTCAGATCGTCGACCCATGGTGGATACGATCCGTTCCCCAAGGAAAGCCTTTTCATATCATTGATCTTTATCGGGACTGGATCGCTCAAGGGATGTTGCCGGCGGCCGTGTGCCGCGAAGATTTGCCCTGGCGGGACGTAGGCTCGCTCGACACCTATTGGGATCTGCATGCGGCGTACGAGCACCACCGTGAGATCGGCGCGGCTTTTCTGGAGATTCCTCCGTCGGGTGTTCGAGTGCATCCGTCGGCGAACGTGGCGCGCTCCGCCATCCTAGCGGGTTGTGTCGTCCTCGGCCGAGGGACCACGGTCGGCGAAGGATGCCTCCTTCGAAACGTGGTGGTGTGGGATCGGTGTGTCCTTCGGCCTTACAGCGAGCTGGAAAACTGCATCGTCACAGACGGGGCTGTCGTCTTCGGCCGGCATCGATCCGAGATCGTGCTGCCTTCAGGGGAAAGCCGTCCCTTGTATACGCAAGAAAAGACGGCCTTGCCGAAGAGATAGCCGATCCTGCACCGCTTTTCGATGGGGGATGGCTTCGCGGATGGCCGTTCCACGAGGCACCGGCTTTCTCGATCCACTTCGGGCGAATGGCGCCTCCAAGGAAGGGAAACGACGGGGATGGCTTGTGAGTCAAAAAGTTCCTGCACGTGACGGCTTGGATATGGACGCTGTGTCGGAGCTTCTGAAAGAGTGGGGGACCGGCTTTCTTTCGGGACGGTGGGTGCCTCTTGCCGGGGATGGCTCGGATCGACGCTTTTTCCGCTGTTTTGACGGCAACCGGTCGTACGTGGTCCTGGTGAGCCCTCGAAAGAAAGAACCGGTGGATGAAAACGACGCCGTCTGGCATATCGGCCGACATCTGCACCGTGTCGGCGTTCCCGTGCCGACCCTGCTTCACGGCGATCCCCGCCGGGGTGTCTTCGTTTTTCGGGATCTGGGATCCGTCCACCTCTATGATCTCGCGCGAAACAGGGCGTCAGGCGCCGATCTTTCGGCCCTGTACCGCCAGGCCGTCTCGCTCTTGGTCCAATGCCATCGAAAGGCTCGGGAAGGCTTCCTTTCCGAATGGTGTCATGACGGGAGTCGTTATGATGCCGGTTTTGTCTATGAGCGTGAACTGCTCTACTTTCGGCGCGCCTTTCTCCAGGGGTTTCTGGGACTGGACCGCATTCCCGAGGACGTGGCCGGCGATTTCCAACGACTTGCGGAAAAGGCCGGGGAAGACCGCGGCACCCTCGTGTTTCATCGGGACTTTCAAAGCCGCAACCTCATGGTCTGCGACGGATCGCTGTATATCATCGACTTTCAGGGCATGCGTTTCGGCCCGCCGGAATACGACCTGGCGGCCCTGCTTTTGGATCCCTACGTCATGCTGCCCTTAGCGGTGAGAGACGATCTCCTGCGGTTCTATCGGCACCAGGCGGAACATTTCCTTGGCCGCGGCGAGCAGCCGTTTATGGCCCGCTTCGGCGCCGTGGCGCTCTGTCGGTGCTTCCAATGCCTTGCGGCTTTCGCCTTCCTTGGCGGGGTCAAGGAGAAGCCGGGGTTCTTGGAACACATCCCCGGAGGATGGATTCGACTGCAGGAGCTTCTGAACGGACCTGCGGGCTCCGATTTTCCCGGTCTGCGTCGATACGTGAATCGGCTTGCGGCGGACCCGAAAACGACGGCCCGCATCCGGGATGCCCATCGTAAGAATTTTCCACCGGGATGAAGAGACACCGTGCCCCGAGCCCACACGGGTCGGGCCAGGGAGCCCGCTTGAAATGCGGGCCCCAAGGCATCGGTCTGGTGTCGGGGTTTGCTGCGCTCACCCCAACCTACGAATGAAACGGGGACCTCGAGGGATCAGCCTTCCATGAGGTCCACGAAGGTTTTGTGTTCCGTCCGGATCAGGTCCATGAGGGGGACGAAATTTTCCACGTCCTCAGGGCGGATGCCTTCCACGGCGGCGAAGAGGTCTTTTCGAAAACGCGTTCTCAGCCCGACGAACACGAGAAGCTCTCCGTTGTAGGTATCCATGATCCCGTTGATGACCTCGGCAGTGAAACGATTGCGCACAGGCAGAGCCCGGTCCATGAGCGGCTCGGGCGCTTCTACCTGGTAAGCGTGAATGAGTTCGTAATCGAAGTCGCGACCGGGATAGCGCGGGATGCGCTGTTTAATGAGTTCAATGGGCGCCCGCATCATGTCGGTTGCCACGGCGAAGGCCGCATCGCCCACATAAGGGTAGGTGCCGATGAGGTCCCCCGACGGGGATAGGATCTCTCCGGGAGCGCCGTCGGCGAAATGGACGGGCACGGACCCATGCCGAAGGGCGTAGACCAGGGCGGCGATGGTCCCCACGTCGCCCCGGCGCAAAAGGGTCTGCTGCTTCTGGTGGATGAGAAAATTTTCCGAAAAAAGTTCCGAAGCCGTCCGCATGTGCACCAGCGAACTGAAGGCGATGGGGTTTTCATCCAAAGCGAGGCGATCCGGCGCCCAGGCTTCCAACAGCCGCAGCACCTCGTCGAAAAGATCCACCCCGCGCTCGGTCCCGATGGCCGCAAACCGGTTCATGACCTCGATCCCTTCTGTGCGTTTTCGTTTCTTGGTTCGATGCTCGAAACTTTTCCAAGCATATTACATCGTCTCCGTCTTCAGGGGGAACAGGGCAATAGAGGGTTCCACAAAGTTGATGGAAAGGAAGCAATGAACACACCCTCTTTTCTGAAGGGGCTCGTGTGGCTCCTCGTGCCTGTATGGGTCTTGTCATGCAGCCCCAAAGCGGAAGTCTACAAGGTTGCCAGGCCGCTCATGGGAACCGTGGTGGAAATCAGCGCCGTTTCCGACGACCCCAGGCACGCCGCCGGTGCCATTCAGGCCGCCTTTGACGAAATGGCCCGCCTGGAAGCCATGATGAGCGTCTTTCGGGACGAGAGCGAGATCAGCCGCCTCAATCGGGAAGCTTCTTCCCGGCCGGTCCGCGTTTCTCCCGAACTGTTTGAGGTGATCGAGATGTCCCTCGCCCTTTCTCGAACCACCCGCGGCGCTTTCGATATCACGGTGGGGCCCCTGATGCAGCTTTGGCCTTTTTACGCGAAGGAAAAACGGCTTCCCTCGGCCGGCGAAATTCAGGAAGTTCTGCGTCGCGTCGGGTATGCTCACGTGATCTTATCGCCGAAAGAGCGCACCGTGTCTTTTGCCGTTCCCGGCATGGCCTTGGATTTGGGCGGCATCGCCAAAGGGTATGCCATCGACCGGGCTGTGGCGGTGCTGAAAGAGCGAGGGATTGGGGCGGCCTTGGTCAACGCCGGCGGAGACCTCTTCGCCTACGGCGAAAAGCCCGGAAACAAACCCTGGCGCGTCGGGCTCCGGCATCCCCGAAATCCGCAGGAACTCCTGGCTGCGCTCCCGTTATCGGACAAGGCCATCGTCACCTCCGGCGATTATGAACGCTACTTCCTTGTGGACGGAAAGCGCTATAGCCATATCGTGGACCCTCGAAGCGGTGTGACCGCCCAAAGGACCGCCAGCGTCACCATAGTGGCTTCCAGCGCCGCCTATGCCGACGGGCTGGCCACGGGCATTTTGGTTCTCGGAGCGGAAGAGGGGCTCGCTCTTGTAGAATCCCTTCCCGGTGTTCAGGCGGCCGTTGTGACGGAAGGAGAAGGGGACGAGTTGGCCCTGCAGGTTTCGAAAGGCTTTCAGGAAGCGTATCCTCTCGACGTGCGCCATCTTGCCGCCCAACGCGTAAGGCTTATGCATTGATGCCGGAGATCCGCGGAATTCCGCACCGAAGGGCGAAAGGGATCGGCGCAGGCTTTTGCCGGGCGAAGGTGCGGAAAGCCGGCCGCTTACTCGGGAAGGACGGCGCACATGGAGGCAACCTTTTCGGGATCCAGTCGGTAGGGGCTTTTGAGCCCCTGGTAAAACCCGTGGGCTTGGATCATGTGCAGGGACAGGTCGGTCCACTGGAGGGTTTCTCCGGTATCGAGACGTTCCAGGCGCACGTGGGTTTTGGGATAAAGCCCCGGATGTCCCCACGGACAGGGAAGACGTCCCCGGAAATCTTCGAGCTGCACGCGCCACAATGCTTCCACCACCACCGGCCCCCCCAAGGCGTTCTTGGCCGCCTCCGTAAAGGCGCGCAGCCGAGCGGCGATGGCTTCATGGGTCAGCCCCAGAGCCTTCACGGCACGATCGTCTTCCGTAAGGATCGTGATGAGCGGCCTCGGATCGCCGGCCAGATAGCCATGGGGGTCTCCCGAACGGCGCAGGCGGCTTTCCACCGCATCCAATTGCGGGCTCTGGTAGACGGGATAGCGTCCCATATTCGGCGGGCTCCTCCCTTCGGCGAACCGTTCAGACACCGAATCAGCCGAACTTGTCGAAAAAGATGCGGTCTTCCGTCACGCCGCGCTCCATGAGAAGCTTCACGGCGGCGTTGATCATCAACGGATTGCCGCACAGATAGGCTTCCATGCGGGATCCGTCCGTCACGTCCCGAGCGACCGCATCGGTGACGAAACCCGTCTCGCCGTCCCATCGGTCTTCGGGAAGGGGCTGGGACAGGACCGGCACGTACCGAAAGCGGGAAAGTTTTGCGCCCAGTTCGTGAATTTCTTCCTGGTAGAAAAGATCCTGGCGGCTCTTGACGCCGAAGTAGAGCGTACAGGGACGATCGATCTTTTCGTCCGCCATGTGGTGGAGAATCGACATGAGCGGGGCCAGGCCCGATCCCGTGCCGATCATGATCATTTCGCGGTCCGAATGGCGCAAATAGAAGTCGCCGTACGGGCCGTTGATGCGAACCTCGTCCCCTTCCTTGAGCAGGGTGTGGATATAGGTTGTTGCCACGCCCCGTTCCACCCGAGTAATGACCAGCTTGATTTCATTCTTGAGCCGGGCCGGCGACGCGATGGAATAGGCTCGATACACCGGCTCCGGCGAGCCTTCGTACTCGGGCACTTGGAACTGGATGAACTGGCCGGGCTTGAAAACGATTTCAGGCGGATCCAGGAGCTTCAGGTGTACTTCCTTGATGAAGGGCGTCAGAGGCTTCAACCCGACCACCCGGGCTCGAAATTCCCTGATGAGAAAAAACGCCTCGGGAATCTGAATGACAAGGTCCGTGCGCACTCGAACTTGGCAGGACAGCCGCGTTCCGTCGGCCACCTCCTGGGCGTTCATGTACGGCGTTTCCGTGGGCAAGAGAGGGCCGCCCCCTTCCAGAACCCTCACTTTGCACAGCCCGCAGCTGCCTCGACCGCCGCACGCCGACGGGATGAAAATCCCTTGGTCCATGAGCGTTCCCAGAAGGCGCCCTCCTCCCTTGACGCTCAGTTCTTTGGCTCCTCCGTTGATGGAAATCCGACACGGCCCGTAGTCGGCGAAAACGGCGTGGGCCGCTTCCAAAAGCAGGGCCAAAAAGGCGCACAACCAACTCAGAGACAGCAGTCCCAACACCAAGGTCACCATGAACGCCGCCTCACCCGACCTGAATCATGCCGCTGAAGGCCATGAAGGAAAGAGCCATAAGCCCGGCCGCAATGAGACTGATGCCGGGGCCCTCGAGAGCCTTGGGGATGGGGGCTTTCTTGAGTTTCTCCCGAATGCCGGCCAGGGCCGCGATGGCCAGAAGCCAGCCCAGGCCGCCCCCGAAGCCGTAAGCCACCGATTGGATGAAGTTGTATTTGCGGATCACCATGAACAGGCACACGCCGAGAATGGCACAGTTGACGGTGATGAGCGGCAGAAAAACACCCAAGACGACATACAGGCGGGGGGAGTAGCGGTCGATGAGCATTTCCACGAGCTGCACAAAGGCGGCGATGACGATGATAAACGCGATGAACCGAAAATGGACCAGGTCGAAAGGAACCAAGAGGTAGTGGTAAACGAGATAGTTCAGGGCGGTGGTGCAAGTCATGACGAAGGTGACGGCCAAACCGAGCCCTACGGCGGAGGACAGTTCCCGAGAGATGGCCAGAAAAGAGCACATGCCCAAGAAGTTGGCCAAAAGGATGTTGTTGGTAAATATCGAGGCAAAAAAGATGACCGGGGCGTTCAATGGACTTTCCATGGCATGTCCTCAAAGCGAAAGGGCCGCGCCTTCCGTGTTTCAAAGAGGCAGCATCGACCGCGGTCCTGCCCGTCGGCAAAGCGCCTTTCCCGAAGGAGACAAAGGTGTCGCGCGTTCATGCATGCCTCGACCCGGCCTCGTTGGGGCCCGTGGAGGCTCCCATGGCGTTCAGCCTTTTTTCCGGGTCGTTCTGTTTTCCAAACCGTAGGCCACCCAGATAAACAACGCCAGCATGAAAAACCCCGCGGGAGCCATGACCATGATGGTCCAGGGCACCCATCCGGCGGGCAGCACGGCGATGCCGAAAACCGATCCGAAGCCCAACAGTTCCCGAACGAACGCGATGGCCAAGAGCACCAAGGCATAGCCGGTCCCCGAGGCGATGCCGTCCAGGAAGGAAGGCCACACGGGGTTCACCCGCGCGTAGCCTTCGCACCGTCCCATGATGATGCAGTTGGTGATGATCAGGCCAACATACGGCCCAAGAGCCTTGCTGATCTCCGGCAGGTAGGCTTGCAGGAAGATGTCCACCATCATCACATAGGAGGCGATGATGAGCACCTGGACCATCATGCGGATGCGATCCGGCGTGATCTTTCGCAGGGCGGACACCGTGGCGCCGGACATGGCCGTGACGAAAATCAAACCGAGCCCCATGATCAGCGTGTTGGTCATGAGGTTGGTGACGGCCAGGGCGGAGCAGATGCCGAGAATCTGGCGAAAGACCGGGTTTTCTTCCCAGACGCCTTTTCGAAAGATGGTTCGTGCCTTGAGGGAAGCCATAGCTAAACGCGGCTCCTCGCTTTTTGGTCCAGCAAGAGGGGAATGGTTTTCTTGAGTTCCTCGTCCAAAAACTTTTCCAGGCGGCGGCTCGTCTCCGTCGCTCCGGTGATGGCGTCCAATTCCGTAGGGGCGTGTGCCGTCCCCGGCGGCTTGAGATAGAAGAAGCGCATCCCGGCGGGCGGCACCTGAACAGGTCGTTCCCGGAACTGATTCTGGAACCAGTCTTCCGTGATGCGGCCGCCGAGCCCCGGCGTTTCGCTGTGCCGATAGAAAGCGATCCCGAGAATTTTTTGAATGCCGGGGTCCACGGCGACCATGGCGTCGATGGGCCCCCAAAAACCCGGGCCGGAGACGGGAAAGGCATAACCAACGACCGTTTCGCCGTCCGGAGCGAGCCCCACGTACAAGGGGCGGTCCCCGAGGGAGGCTTCCCGCACGCGCCGGGAAAACAGCTGGGCCAATTCCGCCGCCGAACCCTTTTCGGGGGGGCTGATGTTCAAGACATTCAAGACCAATCCCTGCACACGAAGCGCTTCATTTTGTCGAATGCGATCCTTGTTCAGCACATTGAGGGCGCTCACCACGGAAGTGAACATCAAAGACAAAACGAACATGTAGAGCACGGAAAAAAGACGCCCTTTCATGAGGCGCTCCCTTTGGCCGAAACCCTCTTTTGATACTCTTGCACGCCACGGTCCAGAAGCGGCACGAAGGTGTTCATGAAGAGCACGGAAAACATGATGCCTTCGGGAAAATTCGACCACCGGCGCAAGACGATGGTGAGAGCCCCGATGGCGAGCCCGTAGATCCACTGGGCTGGTTTGGTCTTCGGACCACTGATGGGTTCCGTGACGACGAAAAAGGCGCCGAAAAGAAGGGATCCGGCTGCCATGAACGTGAGGGGATCCGGAACGCCGGGGATTTTGAGCATGAACAAAACGGAAGCCGTGACGAAGGCGCCGAGAAGGCACGAAGCGGCAAGGCGCCATTGGGCCGCCTTTTTGTACAGGATGTAGGCGCCGCCGAGGGCGATGAGCACGGCGCTGGTTTCCCCCATGGACCCCGAAATGTTTCCCCACACAAGGGGCTTGAGTGGGACGGTCTGACCGGCGTGGATCAGCCGAAGCGGTGTTGCCGTGGTGACGGCATCGACGGGGGGAAGCCACGAAACAAAGCCTTGCAGAAGGCTTTGAAAAGGGGAAATCCACCCGGCGGTCAAGGCAAGGGGAAAAGTGATATAGACGAAGCAGCGCCCGACCATGGCGGGATTGTAAATGTTGTAGCCGAAGCCGCCGAAAGCCATTTTGCCGAAAACGACGCCGAAGATAATGCCTACGACGGCGATCCACAGCGGAACCGTGGGCGGAAGGCTCAATGCATAAATGAGTCCCGTGACCAAAACGGCCGAAGTGACCGGTTTTCCTTGCCGCAGGGTAAAGGCGGCTTCCGTGAGCACCCCGGCGGCGAGAACGACGGCCGTTACCCAAAGGGCCCTCAGGCCGAAGAAGAGCACCGCACCGAAAAGGCAGGGCATCAATCCCACGACGACCCGCATCATCACGGGTTGCACGAGAAAACGCTTTGGAGGGGAACCTGGTGCCGCGTGCGCCGCCGCCATCACCTCTTCGCCTTCAACCGGCCAGACCGTGTCCGTGCCACGTGTGTCCGCTCTTCACGAGATGCCACTGGAAAGCATACCTAACGCATCGGCGAGACGTTTTCAAGCCGCGCCCGTCTTCCCTTCATGGGAACATTTTCCCCCGCCTTCGGCCCACGTCCCCCTCATTCCCATGTCCCTCGATTACGAAGGATGGCCGCGTTTCCAGACACTCTTCGGGGCCCGCAATTTTTCCCCTTCGCCCGGATAGACCACGCGATCCTCTTCCGGGACGCGCCCGCCCGATGGCCACGCCTCCCAGCGGGGCTCGGGCCCTTCCAAGGTGACGGCCGACGGCTTAGGATCCACAAGGCGGGGTTCGCGCCGCACGTCCACTTCGGGGACGGCATAACTAAACTCGATGGCGATGCCGTTGGGATCAAAGGAATACAGAGAAAGAACAAAGCCGTGGTCAATGACTTCCGAGGCCCAGAAGCCGGCGGCTTCCAGCCTGGCCTTGAGATCCCACAGGGCCTCCCGTCGGGAGACGCCGAACGAGACATGATCGAAGGCGACGGGCCCCTTGACCGGAACGCCGTGATCCTTTTCAGGCACGGGTTCCGCGTCGTTCCACTCAAAAAAGGCCACAGTGTCGTGTTCCGAAAGGGCGAAGAAGTAGTGGCGATATCCGGGCCGCCCCATGGCCACCACGAGGGGAAGGCCCAGAAGGTCGCGCCAGAAGCGGATCGTTTGGTCCATATCCCGAGTGACCAGAGCCAGGTGGTGGATGCCCGTGTAGGCAATGGCGCTCATCGGCCGCTCCTTTCCCTGCGTCGTCTTTTAAGCCGTTTGCCACCCTTTCAAGAATACCCGAAAAATTCCTCCATGCTGAGATGAAAGTCGCGCTCAGGGTGCTTTCTGCCGGCGCCGCAAGCCGCCGAAAAATGCCGGCCCCGTCCTCTCGACGCTTGACTTCCCTCGGAGTGCTTACTAGGGTGAGGGCAAAGATTTTAAAGTTGAATGACAACCCCAAGGAGAGACGAATGAAACGAGTGGAAAAAGGCGATTTTGTAAAGGTGCATTACACGGGGCGCTTGGACGACGGGCAGGTTTTCGATTCCAGTGAAGGCAGCCAGCCGCTGCACTTCCAGGTCGGCTCCGGCCACGTGATCCCGGGATTCGAAAACGCCGTGCTGGGGATGGCCGTGCATGAGAAGAAAACGTTCCGCATCCCTGCCGAAGAAGCCTACGGCGAAAGGGACGAAAGGTTGACCAAGGTTTTTGAAAGGTCGGAGCTGCCTCCCGACTTCGATCCTCCCGTGGGGCAAGTGCTCTCGCTCACCACCAGTGACAACCAAACCGTTTACGCCACGGTGACCGATGTGACGGATCATTCCATCACGCTCGACCTGAACCACTTCCTCGCCGGCCAAGCCCTCAATTTCGACGTGGAACTCGTGGAAATTTCCGACGCCCCGTGCCCGACCACCTGCGGATGCGGCTGCACCTGCTGAGAAATTTGCGTTGTTCCTGAGCGAAAAAACCCCGTCGCGGACCGGCCCCGCACGGGGTTTTTTTATGGTTTCCCGCCGCTTGGGAAGGCCGCGGGCTTTCAGCCCGTGCGATACCGGGGCTCTTCGCCCACGCGTCCGACGACGAACAGGGCGCCGCTGCATTGGGGGCACGAAAGGTTGGTGACGAAGCGCTTTCCGGCGAAACCCGGAACGTCGTCGAAGCTGAGGTCAAAGGCGGGAAAATGGGACGAGATGCCGCATTCCAGGCACATGCATTCCATTTCGTCGCTCATGGATCGCCCCTCCATGGGTGTGATGCCGGCCACAGAGTCTTTCGGGTCAAGCGCCCGCGCCGAAAGGCGCGGGCGCACCATCCCGAGCCGCGAAATGATCCGTTGAAGGCTGTGCGTCTTTTCCGAAAGACCGCCTAAAGCTCATCCACGGCGGTTCGCGTGATTTTGGCGTCTTTCTTGGCTTGGGTCAAGAATTCCTCCACCTTCTGCTGCATCTTCTGCTTTTGCAGATGCTCGCTGATGGTCGGCTGCACTTCTTCGTACGGCACCGTTTCCTGAGGCTTCTTTTCGATGACCTGGATGAGGTGGTAGCCGAAATCGGTTTCCACCACGTCGCTCACGGCACCAGGGGCGAGGGAAAAGGCCGCGTCTTCAAAGGGCTTGACCATCTGCCCGCGGGCGAAAAAGCCCAAATCGCCGCCGCGCTCCTTGCTGGGGCAATCGGAATTGGCCCCGGCCAGGGCGGCGAAGTCTTCCCCTTTCTTGACTCGCGCCTTGAGATCGTCGATCTTTTTGCGGGCGGCTTTCTTGTCGTCGGCCGACGCGTCCGGCTTGACACTCACCAAAATATGCCGCGCATGCACCCGTTCCGGCCGCTCGAAAAGATCATGCCGGTCTTTGTAAAAGGCCTTCGTCTCCTCGTCGGAGACCGTGATCCCCTTGGCGAACCGATCCTGGACCAGTTGGTCGATGGCACTATTTTTGAGCAGTTCGTCGCGGATGCTGTTTTCCGTCAGGTTCATGCTTTTGAGGGCCTGTTGGTAGGCTTCGGGCGTCTCAAAGCGCTGCTTGAATTGGGCGATCTGTCCGTCCACGGCCTGGGCGTCCCCTTTGAATCCGCGCTTTTGGCTTTCCTGGTAGAGCAGTTCCCGGTCAATGAGGCTTTCCAGAACGCGGGTTTTGACGTCCCGCAGCTCCACGTCGCTCAAAAGATGCCCCGATTGCAAAAGCCGTTGACGCACCCCGTTCATCTGGCGGTCGAACTGAGCGCGCGTGATGGTCTTGCCATTCACCGTGGCCGCCGGCTTCTTTTCGGGTTCTTTGTCTTTGGCCGCTTCGGCGGCCGCGGCGGGCATCGAGCCCGCCAGGCACAGGGCCAACGCCATAATCAGAATGGAGCGAAATCTCTTCCATGTTTCTCGCATTGAGAATCCTCCCAATAAAAAAGCACCCCAGGGAGATCCCTTGGGGTGCGCCGTTCCGGCTAGTCGTTGGATAGGCTAAATTCTCCGCACATTGATCGCCTGGGGCCCTTTGGGGGTTTCCGTAATGTCGAAACTCACGGCCTCCCCATCGGTCAGGGTCCGGAACCCTTCCCCCTGGATGCCCGTGTAGTGGACGAAAACGTCCCCCTGATTTTCGGTCTCGATAAAGCCATACCCCTTCTTTTCATTGAACCACTTGACTCGGCCTTCCATCGTTCCCAAACTCCTCTCTTCTCTGGTACGCCTCGTCGGGTCTCGTTCGGCGGCTCCCTGGAGGTGGTCCTATCCGAAAGGGGGAAGACCGAACGTCCGCGGGCCCCGGAAACCGACCGCAACTGCACGTACGCACAACCATAAAACGCGGGAAAACACCCCGTTTCCCGCAAACCACACCCCCCTTCTAGCCGAGACCGCTGCAAGACACAAGAAAATTATCGCCCTCTTTCTAAGAAAAATCGTGATAAAGTCAGGATGTCTTCAGGGAGGTTCCAGAACGGCGGGACGGAACACGACGGTGTGGCAGGGAGAGCCCGGCATGAGGTTGTGGGAAAAGGCGGATTCGTCCGGAGATGCGGGGAAAAGGCTGGATGCCGTGCTTGGGGCGCTGGCGGATCTTTACGGGCTGAGCCCCTGGAACTGGCACACGAACGGCGATCCTTTCCGGGTGCTCGTGGGCACCATCCTTTCCCACCGCACCCGGGATCCCAAGACGGACGAGGCGGCCCGGGCGGTCCTCGAAAAATACCCCACACCCGAAGCCTTGGCCGAGGCCCCTTTGGAAAGCCTTGCCGCTTTAGTGCGTCCCGTGAATTTTTACAAGACCAAGGCCCGGCGCCTCAAGGAAGTGGCCGCCCTCTTGGTGGAACGCCACGGCAGCGTGGTGCCGGATCGTGAGGCCGATCTGGTGGCTTTGCCCGGGGTCGGGCCGAAGACCGCGGCGTGCGTCCTCGTTTACGGCTTTCGAAAACCGGCGATTCCCGTGGATGTCCATGTACATCGGATCAGTCGGCGGCTGGGTGTGGCCGAAACGCGCACGCCCGAAGAAACCCGGCGGGTCCTCGAAGAGATCGTTCCCGCCCGGTGGATGCTCCATGTAAACGAACTCCTGGTCAAGCACGGCCAAACCACCTGCCTGCCCCGAAACCCGAAATGTGCAGAATGCGTCGTCGCCGTCTGGTGCGCTCGAGGACGCCTGCACGATGCGGAGACGCAACGGCCGTGAATCTCGGCATTCGAGGGTTTCCTCCCATCCGTGTCAGCCCCTTTTTCCCTTGGGAGAAGAAGACGGCGTGGCTTACGGTGCGAACCCGACAGGCTTTCCATCCTTTTCACGTGACGACCCGCCTGTGCCTGGAACTTTTCGGGGCCTGGAAGGACCGGCTCTTTCGAGCCGACACCCGTTTTCTCGACGTCGGCTGCGGCACCGGCATCTTGGCCCTGGCCGCCGTGAAGTTGGGGGCCGGCCGGGCCGTCGGCGTGGACATATCCGCCTCGGCCATCGCGTGTTCTCGAGAAAACGCGCGGCTCAACGGCCTTTGGGAACGCGTTTTCTGGGTGCACGGGTCCTTGGAAGCCATCGGCGGTTCATTTTCTTGTGTGGCGGCCAATGTGCCCTGGACGTGTTGGGAGAACCTGGGAGATGCCGTGACGGATCGCGTGGCGGAAGGCGGCGCTTTGATCGCTTCGGGGTTTCAGGATATTCAGGCCGCCGTCATGGAACGGCGCCTCAAAGAAAAAGGCATCAACCCGGTGGACTGCCGGCAGGGGGATTTGACCTTCTTTGGCGTGCCGCCTTCGGGAAGTTTCACGTGGTGCGCCGTTTTGGCCGTACGTTCGCCGTCACACGGCGTCCCTCCACCCAGCCCATGAGCGGCTCCATGTTTTGGGGTAGGCTTTTCGGGACAAGGGGCGCGTGTTCCCACGAACGGTTCCAAGGAGGGAGACCATGGCCATAGCCCTGGACGATATCCGACAGGCGGCCCGCCTGTTGCAAGGCCGAATTCTTCGGACCCCTTTGGTCTATTCGCCCACATTCAGCCGCCTGTTCGGCGCCGAGGTGTACCTCAAGCTGGAAAACCTCCAAAAGACGGGATCCTTCAAGATACGCGGGGCTTCCTACAAGATCCTTCGGCACCGCGAGGCCATCGGTCCTCAGGGCGTGGTGGCGGCCTCGGCGGGAAACCACGCCCAGGGCGTGGCCTTGGCGGCCCGCAACGCGGGTGTTCCCGCCTTTATCGTCATGCCCGAGTGGGCCTCCCTCACCAAACAGGAAGCCACGCGATCCTACGGCGGCACGATCCTTCTGCACGGAAAAACCCTGGGAGAAAGCCTTGAAAAGGCGCGGGAATTGAGCGCCCAAGGCTACACGTTCATCCACCCTTATGATGATGCGGACATCATCACGGGGCAGGGAACCATCGGCTTGGAAATCGTGGAAGATTGCCCCGACGTCCATGCCGTGCTGGTCCCCATCGGAGGTGGAGGTCTCATGGCCGGAATCGCCTCGGCGGTGAAGGCATTGCGGCCTGAAACAGAGGTCATCGGCGTCCAGGCGGCCGTGTGCCCGTCTGCGATTCAAGCGCTTCAGGAAGGCCGTGTGGTGCGCGTGGAAGGAGCCCAGTCCATTGCCGACGGCATCACGGTGAAGGAACTGGGGCGGCTCACCTTCGAGATCCTGTCCCGGACGGTGTCCCGGATCATCCTGGTGGACGAGGAACACATTGCCGAGGCGGTGCTTTTTCTTCTGGAAAGAAAAAAGGTGTTGGCCGAAGGGGCGGGGGCGGTGCCCCTGGGGGCTTTGCTCATGGGAGAAACCCAATGGCCCGCCGGGGCCAAGATCGTCCTGGTGGTGAGCGGCGGCAATGTGGACAGCCCCCTTTTGGGGCGCATCCTGACCAAAGGGCTTGTCAAAGGCGGTCGCGTGACGCGCCTCACCGTGGAGCTGCCGGACGTGCCCGGATCCCTTGCCGGCTTGCTTGCCGTCATCGCATCCCACGGCGCCAATGTGCTGCATATTTCCCATAACCGCCATGTGCCGCATCTTCCCATCCATGTGACCTTGGTGACCCTGGAAGTGGAAACCCGAGGGTTCGCCCATGCGGAGGACATCCTTTCGGCACTCAAGGCCTCGGGCCATAAAGTCGTCTCATGAAAGAAAGCGGGGCATCCCGCCGGCGGGTTCATGACGGGCGCGAAAGAGCCTGAGCATCTCGAAAAGACAGCCGGATGGGTGGCGGCGGCGGTTATCGGCGGGGGATGCGCCGCCGCGGCCACGCAGATCATCGTCCTGCGCGAATGCCTGGCGCTCTTTTACGGAAGCGAACTGACCGTCGGGCTCGTACTCTTCTTCTGGCTCTTTTGGACAGGCCTGGGCAGCCTGGCGGGCGGGCGCCTGTTCCCCAATCTTTTTCCCAAACCGTCCGCACAGCTTCGCTTCGTTCTCGTTTTGGTCGTGCTCTACGGCCTCCTGCTCCCCTCGACGGTCCTGTGGATCCGCGCGTCCCGAAGCCTTTTCGGTCTCAACCTCGGCGAACTGGCCCCTCTTGAGGTCACGGTGACCGTGATCGCTGCCGTGAGCGCCCCCGTATGCGTTTTTTTCGGCGTTTTTTTCGGAAGCGCGTGGTCTGCAGTTGCTGCTATCACGACATCGCCACGGGGGATCTTTCGGCTTTACGCCTTGGAAGCGCTGGGAGCCGCCTTGGGAGGCATCTGGCTCTATGGCTTCCTGGTGCCGAGGCTCCCTGTGCTCTACGGGGCCGCCTGTTTGGGTGCCGCCCTGGCTGCCTTGGGGTTTTTGGCCTTAGCCGCCCAGGCTCCGAAAACCGGCCGGATCCGCCGCCTGCTGATTGGGGCCGTCATGGCCCTTGCGGTGTCGGCTGCCGGACTTCTGGAAGAGCCCACCCGACGGTGGCAATGGGGACCCGAGGTCGTCGCCGTCGTGGACAGCCCGTACCGAAACATGGCCATCCTGCGCCAGGAAACCCAATGGTCGCTCATGGCCGACGGGTTGTGGCTCTTTTCGTCTCCCGATCCTCAGAGCGCCGAAGACGACGTGCACCTCGCCATGCTGCAGCATCCCGCCCCCAAGCGTGTCCTGGTGCTCGGGCCGCTGAGCCCCGACAGTCTCCAGGAAATTCTGCGGTACCCAGGGATACAAAGGGTCGACGTGGTCGATCCGGACAGGACCGTGTTTCTGTTCGCCGCCATGGTGAAGGCGTCAGGGACGGCGCCGCTTGGCGAGGATTCCAGGGTTTTCGTGTGGGACACGGACATTCGGCGCTTTGTGGAAAAGGCGGAATCGACCTACGACGTGGTTTTGCTGAACGCGGGCGATCCTTTTTCCCTCGGCACGAACCGTTTCCATACTCAGGAATTTTACCGGTCCGTGGCACGGGCGCTCAGGCCCGGGGGTGTTTTCAGCTTCGCGGTTTCAGGCGCCGAGGACATGTTGGGAGAGGCCCAGGCGGCCTATTTCACCGCAGTGGTGCAAACTCTGCGTTCCGTTTTCCCCCGGCATGTCATCTACCCCGGAGAAAGGATTCGTCTCGCGGCCTCAAAGGCCCCGGAGCATCTTACGGAAGACCCCAAAGCCCTTTCCAATCGGGCCGCGCGCCTCGGCTTTTCCTTGCGCTACGTCCGGGACGACCGGCTGGAAAATCTTCTTGATCCGTTCCGCCTCGACTACTTTCGATCGCTGGCCGACCGAAAAGACCGGGGCGGCATCAACCGGGACATGGATCCCGTGGGCTTCATCGCCGCATCCCGCCTGTGGGCGGCCCAGTTTCATCCCGGTTTCAGCGCGTTCATGCAACGGCTGGCGCCGTCGTTCGGTCCTTTGTCGACCCTGATGGCCGCAGCGGCTGTGGCCGTTCTCCTTCTGGGCAGTCCCGCGGCCATTTTTCGAACCCGTCCCGAAGCGGCCCTTGCGGGGGCGGTGGGTGCCATGGGGGCGGCCCAGATGGCGTTTCAGATCCTGCTTCTTTTTCTTTACCAAATCGTTGCCGGAGCGCTCTATGCCCACATCACCGTGCTTGTCTCCATCGGCATGGCGGGGCTTTCGGCCGGAGCCTTTCTCGTGGGGTCCTTCGTGAAGGGAAGGGAAACGGTCTTTCCAGAGGTTCGGGGTTTTCTCGGCGTGCACGGGGCGGCGACCCTTCTTCTCGGGGCCATGTTTCCCCTGTTGGAAACCGGCGGGTTAGGGGCGCTCCGCCTTTGGCCGTCGTGGGCGGTTCTTTCCATCTTCTCCGCTTTCGGGTTTGTTGCGGGCGTTGCCGGAGGCGCCCATTTCGCCCTGGCGTGTCTTGTGGGGGAAAGGGTGGGTTTCAATCGGGGCGCCGTGGGGGGCATCCTTTACGGCACGGACCTTCTGGGGGCGGCTGCGGCCGCCGTGGCGACCCCTTGGGTCCTGGTGCCCTTGCTCGGAGGGCCGAAAGTTTTTCTCGCCTATGGGCTTGTGCTGTGCGGTGCGTGGGTTATGAGCCGGCAGGCGCTTCGAAGCGTTTGAGCGGGTGGGTCCACACGCCCGGAAGAAGCGTCCCGCACTGGGTGCACCGCCCCTTGTCGAAGGCGGCAAGCTCCACCGCGTAGCCCTTCCGTCGAATGACCACCGCTTGGCACTTGGGACAATAGGTATGTTCCCCCGGATGGCCCGGAACGTTGCCGATGTAGACGAACCGCAACCCTTCCTTCATGGCGGTGTTCCGAGCTCTTTCCAGGGTTTCCACTGGTGTCGGCGGAAGGCTCTGAAGCTTGTAGCGCGGGTAAAACCGGCTGAAATGCACGGGGGTGTCCTCGCCGAGTTCCGCCACAACCCAGCGGCTGAGGTCCCGGATATCTTTTTCGGAATCATTTCGCCCCGGCACCAGCAGGGTCACCAATTCCGTATGCACCCGGTGTTTTTTCAACTGCTTTAACGTGTTCAGGACCGGCTCCAGCCATCCTTCGGTCATGTCGCGGTAGTAGTCATCTCGAATGGATTTGAGATCGATGCACGCGGCGTGCAGGTTGGGGATGAGGTCGTTCAGTGGGCCGGGATTGACGAAGCCGTTGGAATGCATGACGTTGAGAATCCCCGCTTGGGAGGCGGCCGCTCCGATGTCCGCCATGTATTCCATAAAAATGGTGGGTTCCACGTACGTGGACGCAATGGAGGCGCAGCCGTACCGGACGGCCGAGGCGACGACCTCCTGAGGCGGAAGAAAGGCGTTGTGTGTGTTTTCGGGCCGGGCCTGGGAAATTTCCCAATTTTGGCAAAACCTGCAGTCCAGGTTGCAGCCCGCCGTGGCCACAGAAAAGGATCGGCTTCCGGGCAGGACGTGGAAGAAGGGTTTCTTTTCCACCGGATCCACATGAACGGCGCACGGGTTGGCGTACACCAGCGTGTAGTAGATGCCGTCTCGATTCTCACGCACGTCACAGTAGCCCCTTTCTCCCGGGTCCACTTCGCACAGGCGGGGGCACAGGAGGCAGCGGATCCGGCCGCTTCCTAAAGGCGTGAAGTACGGAGAAACCTTGGGCTGGACGAAACCCTTTTGGAAGGAAAGGACGGAAGAGGCCGCGGAGCGGACGGCGGGACCGGCCCATGTGGCACACGCCGCCCAGGCGGTGCATCGAGCGAGCGTGCGGCAGAACGTGCGTCGGTCCATGAGCTTTTTCCTAAAAAACTTCCGCGGTGAAGATGTAGATTTCCGTATCGGGATCCCGCCACGCCTCGGGTGGGAGTCCCGCTTTGCGGCATGTCTGGCGAAGGAAGGTTTCCCGGTCCCATCCCTGCTCCACGGCCACCTGGGGAAGAAGAAGCCCGCTACGGGATCCTTTGCGCAGGACCAGGCCGTGCGTGCCCACCCGCACCCGGGTTGGGTCGTCCAGTTTCTCCAAAGGAGAGAGCACCGAAATTTCCAGCTCCAGGTCGTCCCATTCCTCGGGTGTTACCGGCGGAAAGCGGGGATCCTGAAAGGCCGCCGCAGAAGCCATTCGCGAAACCGTGTGGGCCAGCGGCTGGCGGGCTTCGATCTGCCCGATGCAGCCTCTCAGCTGCCCGTGCCGCTTCAAGGTCACGAAGGCCCCGCGCGGTTCCCGAAGAGACATCGGCAGTTCGGAAAGCGGAAGATCCGGGGAAGGGACGGTGCCGAAGAGCTTGGCGGCCAGAGTCTGCCGGGCGATGTTCTTAAGGCGCGCTTTGTCTTTCGGGCTGAGGGAGGGGCTCGAAGGCGCCGCGGCGGAAACGGCTTCCGATCCTTCGGTTCGGGCGCCGGAGCCTTTGAAAACGGCGGCGGCCGCATACCCCACGACACGGTTCGTCTCTCCCGTGACGTCGGCCGACGTGCCATATTTGAGGATCCGCATGTCATGGGCGCCGATCGCACGGGCATAGAGTATCAGGGTCACGAGCGGGGCGGCGCCGCACGCTTCGCAGTTTCCGGACGCCATGTCCTCCATGAGTTCCCGGGCTTCCAGCCGCCGTAGGCGCTCCAGGAGCCGTTCGTCCAGAATGCGGGCCTCCTTTTCGCTGTGGTAGTGGGAAAGATCGGTGCTGGCCACCACGAGGAAACGTCGGGACCGGGCCAGGGCGCTCAGAGCCTTGGCCAGTCTTTCGCACGTGTCCCAGGACAAACGGCCCATGACCAGAGGCACCAGGCGAAAGGAGGGGAGCACGGTCTGGAGGAACGGCAGCTGGATTTCCAGGGAGTGTTCCTGAGCGTGGGCTTCGGGAAGGTCGCGCACGTCCGGGTCGGCCTGCAGGAGCGCTTCGATCAGCTCGGTATCCAAAGGCACCCGACCCAGCGGAGTTTCAAAGGGACCCCGGCGGTGCACGGAAACGCCGGAAAAGGCTACGCGATGGCTGGGAGCGAGAACGACGACGGTGTCAAAGGCCGATTGCTGGACGACTTTGTAGGCATAGGCGGCGATGGCGCCGCTGTATCGAATGCCGGCATGGGGTGAGACGATCCCCACCAGGGAGTCGGTCGAAGGGAGCGAGTCCGGCAGCGTGGCGCGCTGGAGGTAGTCTCCCAGGGTTGCCCTGAGTTCTTTAGGATCCGCCGGGTACCACGTGCCGGCCAAAATGGATCGACGCACCGGCTCCCCGTCCGCCTCCGACGCCGCAAAGGCCTGGGCAAAGGCCGCCAGGACGGCCGCCGCAACGAGAAAAGCGGCCCAAAGGCTCCGGCGTTCTTTGAAGGGTGTCAGAATTTCTTGGTCTTGATCCATCCGGCCACCAAATCCACCGCCTCATCCACAGGGATGCGGCTCAGGTTCAAGACCGCGTGGTACAGGTGCGCATCGTCCCAGGCGCGATTGAAGTAGTGCTCCACGTATTCGGCGGATTCCTTCTCTTCCCGATCAATCAGGTCCCGCGCCGAACGATCGTCCATGTTCATGTTTTCGCGAAGCCATCGAATGCGGTCTTCCAGCGTCTTGACGATCCGCAAATGAATGGCGTTGGGACGGTTGGCAAGGATGCACTGGGCGCCCCAGCCGAGGATGATCACGTTGTCTTCGTCGGCGACCTTCTGCACGAGTTTGACGGCGACCTCATGGTAATTCTTATCGTCTAGGCGGCCGTAGGATCGATCCACCACCTTCTGCACGACGCTCGACGTGTAGCGATCAATGAGGCGCAGGAGCTTGGATTCCCGCTCCTTGTGAAAGCTTTGCGCTTCGCTGGGACTGATGCGCAGTTCTTTGGCCGCATCGGCAACGATCTGCCGATCCAGGATGCTGTAGCCCAAACGGTCCGCCAGTTTTTTCGCAAACTCTTCACTCTGGGACGCGTATTCCTTGCTGATGGTGATCACCGCCATAACCGCCCTCCTGGCCCCCGCATTTCCACAAAGATAAAGAGTAAATCTCCTGGATTTCTCGTTTCTTGACACACAAGTGCACAAAATATAGCATGAGCCGCCGATGAAAACAAAGCGGAGAAATCCCCACAGTGCACCGCCGAAACGGATGGGATCATGTTTGACAGCCTGAGCAGCAAACTGCAAAAAGTCTTTCGCCATCTGAAAGGCTACGGAAAACTGACGGAACAGAACATTCAGGACGCCTTGCGAGAAGTGCGCCTCGCCCTGCTGGAGGCGGACGTTCACTACAAGGTGGCCAAGGATTTCGTGCAGACCGTCGCCCAAAGGGCCGTCGGCCAGGAGGTGATGCGCAGCCTCACACCGGGCCAACAGGTCATCAAGATCGTCAACGAGTCCCTGACCGAGCTCATGGGCGGCACGGCCGTTCCCCTGGATCTTTCCGGCAAGCCGCCCCAAGTCCTCGTTCTGGTGGGGCTTCAGGGGTCGGGCAAGACCACCACGGCGGCCAAGCTGGCGAACCACCTGGCCAAAAACGGCCGAAAGCCGTGCCTCATCCCCGCGGACGTCTACCGCCCCGCGGCCATCGATCAGCTCATGACTTTGGGGCGGCACCTGAACGTCCCGGTCTATCCCGCATCGAGTCGAGACAAGCCGGAAGAGATTGCCGCCGCGGCCCTGCCTTTCGCGAAAGAACACCAATGCGACGTGATCCTCGTGGATACGGCGGGGCGGCTGCACATCGACACGGAACTCATGGACGAACTCAAGCGGCTCAAGGGGATCCTCAATCCGAAGGAAATCCTTTTGGTGGCCGACGCCATGACCGGTCAGGACGCGGTGCACGTGGCAAGCTCCTTCCATGAAGCCCTACAACTGACCGGCGTGATCCTCACCAAGCTGGACGGGGACGCTCGAGGCGGCGCGGCCCTGTCCATCAAGGCGGTGACGGGATGCCCCATCAAGTTCGTCGGGGTCGGAGAAAAGCTGGACGCCCTGGAGGTGTTTCACCCCGATCGAATGAGTTCCCGCATTTTGGGCATGGGCGATGTGCTGACCATCATCGAAAAGGCGCAGGAGGCTTTCGACGAGGAAGAAGCACTGGATCTGGCCCGAAAGTTTCGCGAAGACGCCTTCACGCTGGAAGACTTTCGCCGGCAGCTTCGGCAGATGAAGAAACTGGGTTCCTTGGAATCCATCCTGAAGATGCTTCCGGGTATGGGCGCCCTCAAGGAACTCAAGAAGATGCACATCGATGAAAAGGCACTGGTGCGCACCGAGGCCATCATCAATTCCATGACCAAGGAAGAGCGCCGGGATGCGTCCATCATCAATGCGAGCCGCAAGCGGCGCATCGCCATGGGCAGCGGCACCAGCGTTCAGGAAGTGAACCAGCTGCTGCGCAGCTACCAGGATGCCCGCCGCATGATGCGCCAGATGATGGGCGGGGGCGGGGCAAAGCCGGGCAAGAAGGCCAAGAAAAAGAAGGTCAAGGCATTTTTCCCTTTCTAAGGCCCCCCTCTTGGTGTATAGGGCAAGAATTTGTTTTGAGCCCGTGTGGGCCGTAAGGTAAAGTGACTCAACAGGAGGTTAAAAATCATTATGCCGGTTCGTATCCGTTTGGCTCGTCGGGGCAGCAAGAAAAGACCCTATTATTCCATCGTGGTGGCCCATTCGGAAGCCCCTCGTGACGGTCGGTTCATCGAACGCGTCGGGACGTACAATCCTTTGACCCAGCCGGAAACGGTCACCTTCAACACGGAGCGCCTTCAATATTGGCTCGAGCAAGGTGTGGAGCCGACCCGGACCGTGATGAGCCTCATTCGCAAGCATGCGGGGTTGGGCGTGTCCAAGGCTTCCTGAGGGACCCGAGGTGGGCGGCGCGGAGAACACGGAGGGGTGGACCATGTTGAAAGAACTCATCGAGTACATGGCGCGGGCGTTGGTGGATAAGCCGGAACAGGTGCGTGTCTCCGAAATCGAAGGGGAACAGACCTCCGTCATCGAACTGCGGGTGGCCAAGGAAGACTTGGGCAAAGTCATCGGCAAGCAAGGCCGCACAGCCCGCGCCATGCGGACGATCCTCAGCGCCGCGTCCACGAAGATTCGAAAACGGGCGGTCTTGGAAATCATCGAATAGGCCATGGACGGTCCGCGCTGGGTTCCCGTGGGAAAGATCCTGAAGACTCATGGGATTCACGGCGCCGTGGTCGTCGCCCCGTACGGGGACACGCTGGCTCGGCGCCGCCCGGGGGACCGGCTGTTCCTCCAGGCGCCCCGCGGCGGGGTGCCCCAAGGGCTGCGCATTGCGGAGAAGCGCCCGCTGGGAGCAGCGTGGGTGATTGGATTCGAAGGGGTCGAAGACCTGAGCGCAGCGCGCCGTCTTGTGGGTTTGGACGTGGGGGTGCCCGAAGAAGACCTGGATCCGCTGGAAGACGGCGAATACTATCACCACCAGCTGGTGGGATTGGCGGTGGTGACCGAAGCCGGAGTGCCGCTCGGGCGGGTCGTGGGCGTGATGGAGACCAAGGCCCACGACCTTTACGCCGTGGCGACGGATTCGGGCCGGGAAATCCTGCTGCCCGCCGTGGAAGAGATCATCAAACAGATCGATGTCGCCCGCGGCGTCATGGTGGTGGATCCCCCTGAAGGTTTGCTGGATGATCTTTGACATTTTGACCCTGTTTCCGGGCATGTTTCAGGGGCCGCTGAACGAAAGCATCCTCGGCAAAGCCCAGGCGCGCGGCTTGGTGGTCGTTCGCGTGCACAACCTTCGCGATTACGCCCCGGACCGGCACCAAATGACCGACGACCGTCCTTTCGGGGGCGGGGAAGGCATGGTCATGAAGCCGGAACCCATCGTGCACGCGCTGGAAGCCGTTGCCCCTCTGGGCCCGCCGCCCCGTGTGGTGCTCCTGAGCCCTCAGGGAAGGCTGTTTGACCAGGAGACGGCGCGCCGCTACAGCGGCCTGGAACGGCTGGTGCTCATCTGCGGCCGATACGAAGGGGTGGATGAACGCATCGCCCGGTACTTCGTGGATGAGGAGATTTCCATCGGCGATTATATCCTCACAGGCGGCGAATTGGCGGCCATGGTGGTGGTCGATGCCGTCTCCCGGCTCATTCCCGGCGTGTTGGGCAACGAGGCTTCCGCCGAAGCCGAATCGTTCCGCGAGCCCGTCTTGGAGCATCCGCAATACACCAGGCCCCAGGACTTCCGGGGGTATCGCGTGCCGGACGTGCTCCTTTGCGGAGATCATCGGCGCATCGCCCGATGGCGCCGGCGGCAGGCTCTTTTGAGGACCCGGGAAAGAAGGCCGGATCTTTTCGCGCGACTGACCCTTTCCGAAGAGGACCGGGCTCTTCTGAACGAGGGGGAGGACGCCCCATGAGTGCTCCCGGGACGTTGAAGGAGCCCGTCCTTTACCTCGCCCTGGTCCACGCCCCGGTGCGCAACCGCCGAGGGGAAGAGATCGCCGCGGCGATCACCAACCTGGATCTGCACGATCTGGCGCGCCTGGCCTGCACCTACGATCTTCCGGCCTGTTACGTGGTGACCCCGCTTCAGGACCAGCAGGAGTTGGCCCATCGCCTGATGCATCACTGGCTGCACGGGGTCGGAAGTCGACTGCACCCGGACAGGGAACGGGCCTTGAGGCGCCTTCGGGTCCGGGCCACTTTGGAAGATGTGGTGGCCGATGTGGAAAGGGAGTGCGGTCGCGCGCCTTTCCTGTGGGCGACGTCGGCACGGTCGAGCGGCGCGGATGTGGAACCGGCCGAAGCCCGGCTGATTCTGGAAACGACGGGCCGCCCCGGCGTCATGGTCCTTGGCACGGGATGGGGTCTGGCCGAAAGAGTGTGGCGGCTCTGCCACGGAACCTTGCGGCCCGTGGAAGGCCGCTCGGACTACAATCATCTTTCGGTGCGGTGTGCCGCGGCTGTTTTGGTGGACCGATTTTTTCGGGACAGCTCTCCGCCGGCACTTTGATGTTTACGGAGGCGCCCGCTTTGGAGTAAGAAGGCGCACCGTGTTTTTGAGGGGAAGAAGCGAAACGACGGGCGGCATCAGTCGCCGCATAACTGTCAGACGGCATGTGGTGGACAAGTGGAGGATGGTCATGGGTTGGAATGTGATTCAGAGTCTCGAACGCGATCTCATGCGGGTGGATATTCCGCCGTTCCGTGTGGGCGATACGGTGAAGGTGCACGTGAAGATCCGCGAAGGCGACAAGGAACGGATCCAGGTGTTTGAAGGCGTGGTCATTCGCCGGCATCGAGGCGGCGTGGGCGCGACCTTTACGGTCCGGAAAGTGTCTTACGGAATCGGTGTGGAACGCATCTTCCCGATCCATTCGCCGCAGATCGATAAGATCGAAGTGGTGCGCAAAGGCCGCGTGCGCCGCAGCCGGCTTTACTACCTGCGCGAGCGCTTGGGCAAGGCGGCTCGCATCAAGGAACGCCGTTAGGAGCTTATCCGAGCAGGGAACCTGCGGAAGCGGCTTCAGCCGCGACCTCGACCGTGCCGGAAAAGCCCCGCCCGAGCGGGGCGTGGACGGCCCTGACGGAGACGCACAAGAACAAAACGGCATCCGAGGGTGTTGTCGGACGGCATGCTCGTGCAAAGACCCCTCTTTGAAACCCCGCCGGTGGACGGTTTGGCCTTTGACAACGCCATCCGCCGGCGGGGTTTTCGTTTGGTGGCTGGAGTCGACGAGGTGGGCCGCGGGCCTTTGGCCGGACCCGTCGTAGCGGCGGCCGTCATTCTTGCGGAAAATACGTCGCTTCCCGGCGTCACCGATTCCAAGAAGGTGACGCCCCGCCGACGCGAAGAACTGGCGGCCGTGATTCGGGATCATGCCGTGGCGGTGAGCGTCGGGTGCGCCGAGCCTGACGAAATCGACCGCACGGACATCCTTCGCGCCACGTTTTCGGCCATGCTTCGAGCGATTCAAAGTCTTAAGGTGCCGCCTGACTTCGTGCTCCTTGACGGCCCCTACACCCTGCCCCTCGCCGTGCCGCAGCGGGGCGTCATTCAAGGGGACGTTCGAAGCCTTTCCATCGCGGCCGCCTCCATCATTGCCAAGGTTCATCGCGATCGGCTCATGGACGACTACCACAGCCTCTACCCCGCGTACGGCTTTCACCGTCACAAAGGGTACCCGACGGCGGAACACCGAGAAGCGCTTCGGCGGTTCGGCCCGTGTCCCATCCATCGCCGATCGTTTCAAGGCGTTCTTTCTTCAAAGGATCCGGCCCATGGACCGGCATCGCGTACGCACGGGCCGTGACAGCGAGACGCTGGCGGCGGCCTATCTTCAAAACCACGGCTTGAAAATTCTCGAAAGAAACGTGCGCTGCCCTTTGGGCGAAGTGGACCTCATCGCGCGGGACGGGCCGATCTACGTCTTTGTGGAAATCCGGTCCCAACGAAGCGATCGGTGGGGAGCGGCGGAAGAATCCGTGGGGCCGGAAAAAAGGAAGCGTGTGGTGCGGGTGGCCATGTGGTATCTCAAACGCGTCGGGCTTGAGCGTGTTCCGGTCCGGTTCGATGTGGTGGCCGTGCGGTGGCGAGGTCATGAGGCGCAGGTGCGCTGGATTCCCGGGGCTTTTGACGCCCACGGGGCGGTGTGAAGGAAGCGGCCATGTCGGGAGAGCACTCAACGGAGGAAGGCGCCGGCACCCTCTACGTCGTGGCGACCCCCATCGGCAATCTGGCGGACATCACGTTAAGGGCCCTTGAGGTCCTGCGCTCCGTGGCGTTCGTGGTGGCGGAAGACACGCGCCATACGCGAAAACTTCTGAGCGCCTACCAAATCCGCGTACCCGTTCTCAGCTGCCATGCCCACACTGCCCCGGAAGGGCTGGAAAAAATTGTCGGCATTCTCAAAAGCGGGCGAAGCGTCGCCCTGGTGACGGACGCCGGCACGCCCGGCATTTCCGATCCCGGGACGGCTTTGATTCACCTGGCCCTGGAAAACGGCCGACCGGTGGTTCCGGTGCCCGGCCCGAGCGCCGTGATCACGGCTTTGAGTGTATCCGGGCTGCCGCCGCAACCCTTTGCGTTCCTCGGGTTTCCTCCCCCGAAGGGCGGGCGTCGGACCAAGTTTTTTGAAGAATACGGCGCCCTGGCCATGACCCTTGTCCTCTACGAGTCGCCGCGGCGCCTTGGCCGAACGCTTCAAGACATTCTGCACCATTGGGGAAACCGCCGAGTGGCCGTCGCTAGGGAACTCACAAAGGTGCACGAAGAAGTGTTTCGGGGCACGGTGTCTCAGGCCGTGGAGGCGTTCAGAGAGCCGACCCGCGGGGAAGTGACCCTGGTGGTGGAAGGCGCCTCCGCATTGTCCATGCCGAAAGCCGAAGCCGAAGGGTGGAAAGAGGCCCTGGCGGCATGTCTCGCCCGGGGGGAAACGGTCAAAGAGGCGGTGGAAAAGATCCATCGAGCGTTCAAGGTGAGGCGTCGCGAAGTCTATCGAACGGCGCTGGAACTGGACCGGGATCGGGACTGAAAGGCACGGAAAGAGGAGGGCTTTCATGGAAAAGGATGCCCAAAGCGGGCTTCGGTGCGTGTGCCTGCACGGCCATTTTTATCAGCCGCCTCGAGAAAACCCCTGGCTTGAAGCCGTGCCGCGGGAACCCAGCGCCGAGCCCGACCACGACTGGAACCGCCGAATCACCAACGAATGCTATCGGCCCAATGCGGCCGCCCGCCTTGTGGACCCCAGAAACCGCATTGTCGGTCTGCTTAACAATTACCAATGGCTGAGCTTCAATTTCGGGCCGACGCTGCTGGCCTGGTTGGAACGCCATGAACCGTGGGTGGTGCGGCAACTCGTGAGAGCCGACCGGGAAAGCGCGAAGCGCCTGGGCCGTTTCGGCAATGCCATGGCCCAAGCCTACCATCACATCATCCTTCCCTTGGCCAACCGCCGGGACAAGAAAACCCAAATCATGTGGGGGATCGCCGAATTCCGCCACCGTTACGGACGAAACCCCGACGGCATGTGGCTTCCCGAAACGGCCGTGGACCCTGAAACCCTGGGCCTCCTGGCCGAAGCCGGCATTCGCTTCACTGTTTTGGCCCCCCACCAGGCATCGAGATGGCGTCGGCTCGACGGCGGATCGACAACCTGGTGCGACGTTCGGGACGGCTCCATCCCTTACGGCCGCGCGTACCGGTATCGGTGCCCAAACGGCTTATGGATCCACCTTTTCTTTTACAATGCCCGCATCGCACGGGGCATCGCCTTCGAACGGCTCCTGGAACACAGTTCGCGGCTCCTTGCGGCGCTGCGGGAAGGCTTTGCGGACCCCGCCGTCGTTCCCGGAGAAGCCTGGCTCGTCCATGCCGCGACGGACGGCGAATCCTACGGGCACCACTTCAAGTTCGGGGATATGGCCCTGGCCGCCGCCTTCAAAGAGCTGGAAAAGGACCCGTCCGTGGAAGTGGTCAATTATGCGACCTTTCTGGATCGGTTTCCCGTGAAGGCGGAGGTGGATATCGTTCCGGAGACGGCATGGAGCTGCGCGCACGGGGTGGGGCGGTGGCGGACCGACTGCGGCTGCCACAGCGGGGCTCACCCGGACTGGCATCAGAAATGGCGGGCCCCTTTGCGGGAGGCCCTGGACGGACTGCGGGACGTTCTGGCCCGCCATTTCGAAAAAGAAGCCTCGCGACTCGTTCGGGATCCGTGGGCCGCTCGGGACGACTACATCCATGTGCTTTTGAATGGGGCCTCGGAAAGGGAAGCATTCCTGCGAAGGCACGCCAAAGGGAGCCTTTCGGTCGAGGACAGAGTCCGCCTCTTGGAACTCATGGAAATGCAGCGGGAAGCCATGGCCATGTACACGTCCTGCGGCTGGTTTTTCGATGACGTGAGCGGCCTGGAAACCCAGATTATTCTTGCCCATGCGTGCCGAGCCATGGAATTGGCCCGAGCCTCCGGGAGTCCGGATCCGGAGCCGGCCTTCTTGAAAGTTTTGGAAAAAGCGCCCAGCAATCTTCCTGAAATGGGACACGGGGCCTTCGTGTATCGTCGGTTTGTTCTGGAAAAGAAGATCGGCCCCGAACACATCGCCGCGGCGGCGGCCATGGAAGCCCTGGCGCTCAAAACGCCGTACCGGGAACGGGTGCACACCTACGCCATCCGCCCGCGCCACGAAGTCTTTCTCGGGGAATACCCCGTGCCCTGCCAAGTCGGGACCATGCAGGTGGAAGACACGCGAACGGGGCGATCCACCGCTCTGGTCCACGCCACCATGCACTTCGGCGGGTTGGACCTGCGGGCGTCCGTCAAGCGCGTGACCGATGAGGCCGCGTTCGACCCTCTGGTTAAGGAACTGAAAGCCTGCGCTGTGGAAGGGACGGCCTCCATGGTCCAGTGCCTGGACGATCTGCCGGAGGCCGAGGCGTTTTCCCTCAAGGACATTCCCGAGGATGTGCGCATGAGCATCGCCTATCGGCTGGCGCAGGACCATCTGCTTTTCTATACCGAATTCCAGAGACGCTTTTTCAACGCCCATCGATCGCTCCTGTGGTCTTTGCGGGAATGGGGGATCGCCCTGCCCGGGGACATCAAGGATTCCTTGCGGCGGATCGTGGAGCGCCAGATTCTGGACGTGTTGGCACCGGTGCTGAAAGCGGAAGAGGCCGGGATGAACCACCTTCGGGAAAACGGGGCCGAAGGAAGCTTTCAGCGCCAAATCTTTCTCGCTCGTCTTCAGTTCTTGCGATCGTCCCTGGCTTCATGGGGCGTTGCCGAGGACTTGCCGGAAGTCCATCGGGCCCTGACCGGGGCGTTGTGCCGGGAAATGCGCCGCATCCTCTCTGCCAACCGAATTTTCCTGGACCGGCTGTGCCTTCTTATCCAAATCGCCCACGTTCTGAAACTCACCTTTCACGATTGGTGGGTCCCGACCCTGTGGGGAGAACTGGCCGCCAGGTTGCGGACCTTCGATCCCTCCGCGGCCCAAAAACAGTGCCTGCGCACCCTGGAAGAATCGGCCTCCTGCGCCTTTCTTCCCGAAGGCCCCGCGGAAATCCTTTAGAGGTCAAAAAAAGTCTTTAGTCTTTGAAACATTGTGCCGACTGCTGCAATAGCCTTTGGCTTCGGAGCGCGGCTCCGGCCTCGGCGGTTTGGTCCCTACGGAGCCTGGCCAAGTGGACCTTGTTGGAGCGGCTTCAGCCGCGACCTCCTCCCGCGCCTTGCTTCACGCCCACACGATGAAGCGGTGAGGCCGTTGCCTGACAGGCTCCTTTGGGGACCGCGTTTGTCCCTGTGTGGTGAAAAGCGTTTTGCAAGGGCGTTTTTCGTCCCTTAGTGAGAGAGGGGGGAGGGGATGAAGAGTGCGCCGCTGGCGACCGTCGTGCGGTCGGCCATGGGGCCCAAGATCCTGGGCTTGGGCCTGGTCGTGGTGTTCCTTGGGAGTGTTCTCGTCGGATACCAACAGGTTCGGAGCGTGGGAAGCCGTCATCGGCACATGGTCCCCCTCTTGAATGCCTTTCTCGGCTGTTACCTGAATCATGCCGAAGCCGCGCTGAAGATCCCGGCTTCCGTCGGCCTCACGGAAGAGCGTCACATGCCGGGGCTCCTTGCCGCCGTCAAGGAAGCCGTGCCCTATTTCGACCACCTGATCGTGACGGACCCTCGAGGCATCGCCGTTGCGGCTTTTCCCGCCGGCGTCGAAGGCAAGGATTTTTCCCAATTGCTGAAACCTCACGAAGAAAACCCATCCCGGACGGAACGTTTCTCCGACCCCTACGTGTGCCGCGAGACGGCAAAGGTGACGGTGCACACGGCCGTCAAAATGCCCGACGGCGGGTATGTGATCGGCGAGCTGAACCTTTCGGAAATCCAACGGTCCGTGGACGCGTTGGTGGACCGCACGGAGGGAGGGGATCTGGCTTTCGTTCTGGACAGGTTCGGCACCGTGGTGGCCCATCCGGACCGTGAGCCGGCGGCCCGCCGGGCCGACATGAGCCATGTGAGCGTGGTTCGCCGCGTTCTCGAGGAAAAGACCACGCAGACGTCTCTCGTGCGCTTCGAAACGACATGGCACGTGGCGACGGCGACGACTTTGGAACAGACGGGGTGGGTGCTCGTTGTGGCCACACCCTTGTGGCACATCCTGAAGCCCGTTGCGGTCATGTCGGCGGCCGCCCTTGCCGTGCTCTGTGTTGCCACGGCGATCATGCTGGCGGTGGCCAAGAGGCATGTGGAACACGTCGTGGGGAGACCCCTGGAGCGCTTTTCCCAAGCCCTGGAATATGTGGCCGACGGCCGGCCCGAGTCTTTGGACCGTTTGGAGCCGTGCGGTGTGGCGGAACTGGACCGCGTTGTCGGGGCGATGAAGCGAATGGCGGAAACCGTGGCGGTCCGGGAACAGGAACTTCGCAAGGCGCTCCAAGCCTTGGAACAAAGCAACGAACAGTTGGAAGAGGCCATCGGGCGGGCCAACCGGCTGGCGGTGGAAGCGGAAGTGGCCAATCAGGCGAAAAGCCTCTTTTTGGCCAACATGAGCCATGAAATTCGAACGCCCATGAACGGCATTCTGGGCATGAACCGACTTCTGCAGGAGACGACGCTGGATCCCGTCCAGAGGGAATACGTGGAAATCATCCACAAAAGCGGCGAAGCGCTCCTGACGATCCTCAACGATATTCTGGACCTGTCCAAGATCGAAGCGGGCAGGATGGAACTGGAGCAAGTGGATTTCGATCTGCGCGCGGCGGTGGAAAGCGTGGCCGAAACGTTGGCGGCGAAGGCTCATGAAAAGGGGCTGGAACTGGCGTGCCTGGTCGATCGCGACGTGCCCCGGTACGTGCGGGGGGATCCGGTGCGGCTGCGCCAGATCCTCATGAATCTAGTGGGCAACGCCGTGAAGTTCACTGAAAAGGGCGAAGTGGTGATTCGCGTCTCGCGCGCCGAAGGGACGGCGCCGGCCGGCAAGGTGGGCCTGCGCTTTGCCGTTCACGATACGGGCATCGGCATTCCCAAGGATCGAATGGATGCGGTTTTTCAGTCGTTTTCCCAGGCCGATGCGTCCATCACGCGTAAGTACGGCGGAACGGGTTTGGGCCTGACCATTTCCAAAAAACTTGCGGAAATGATGGGCGGCATCATGGGGGTGGAAAGCACGGAAGGCGCAGGATCCACCTTTTGGTTTACGGCGATCCTGGAAGAGAGTCTGGAGATTCCGCAAGACGCCGAAGGGAGGCCGGATGAGGTCATTTTGGAACGCATACGCACCAGCCGGGTGCTCGTGGTGGACGATAACGCGACGAACCGCGTCGTGGTGACGGAAATGCTGCGGCTTTGGGGCTATCCCCACGATCAGGCCTCCGACGGCGTGGCGGCGCTTCGAAAGCTCCGCGCCGCGCGGCACGAAGGCTCTCCCTTTGCCGTGGCCCTCCTTGACGGGCACATGGCGGACGGGGACGGGGAAACTCTGGCCCGCGAAATCAAAAACGACCCAGGGCTTTCCTCCACGCGATGCGTTCTCTTGACCTCCGGGCTCTCACCGGGGTTGTGGGAAAGGCTTCAGGCTGAAGGGCTTTTCCAGGCCGTTCTCACCAAGCCCATTCGGTATTCCAAGCTTTATAACGCGCTTCTCGCGTGCCTCGATCTTCCGTCCACGGCGGCGCCGGAAACTGTCGGCACGCCGCCTTCGGCCGAGCCGGTCGAATGGGGGCGATCTCTCAAGGTGCTCTTGGCGGAAGACAACCCCGTGAATCAAAAAGTCGCCGTCGGCTGCCTGAGTAAGCTGGGATGCCGCGTGGATGTTGTGGGAACGGGGCAGGAAGCTGTGGAGGCTCTCCAAAGGGAACCCTACGACCTTGTCTTCATGGATGTTCAGATGCCCGTTCTGGACGGCATGGAAGCGACGCGGATGATTCGCAAAGGGCGAGTCACGGTCGTGGATCCCAAAGTGCCCATCATCGCCATGACGGCCCATGCCCTCCAAGGCGATCGGGAAATGTGCCTGAAGGCGGGCATGGATGATTACGTCTCCAAACCCATTCGGCTGGAAGACCTGCAGGCCGCCATGGAACGGCAACTGAAGCGGCGCGCCGAAGGCGGGGCTGTGAGCGAATCGTCCGAGGCGTCCACGGCGTGGGGCGACGGAGGGCACGGGGGTGTGGAACGCGACGTCTTGGACTGGGACGAGCTGGTGGAGCGCCTTGCGGGGGATATGGATCTTTCCTGGGAAATTCTTTCGGAATTCGTGGAAACCCTGCCCCAGCGCCTGGCCGAAATCGAAGACGCCGTGCGGATCGCCGACGCGGGCCTCATCAAGCGCTTGGCCCACACCTTGAAAGGGGCTTCGGCCAACATTTCGGCCCGCCGGTTGAGTGAAGCCGCTTTGGCGGTGGAACAGGCCGCCTCCCGGGGAGAGACGGCGGCCTTGGAAGCGTTGTGCGCGGTTCTAAAGGAACAGGCGGACCGGTTGACCATGGCGGCCCACGAGGTGGGGGCGCCGTCCGAGGCGGTGAGTTTTTAGATCAGGAAAGGGAAGACAATGAGAGTTCTCCTTGCCGACGACGATGCCGTCAGTCGAAAGATGGTGGCGGCCATGCTGCGCAAATGGGGCTATGATGTCTTTGCGGTCTCCTCCGGGGACGAAGCCTGGGCGGTGCTTCAGGGCCGAGACGCGCCGCGGCTGGCTGTCCTGGACTGGGTCATGCCCGGGCTGGACGGCGTGGAATTGTGCCGCAAGGTGCGTCGCGAAATGCCCGGAAAGGACCGGTACTTTTACCTGATTCTGCTCACCGCCAAAACCAGCCGCGAGGAAATCGTGGCGGGCTTGGAAGCCGGCGCGGATGACTACATGGTCAAGCCCTTCGATCCCAGCGAACTGCATGTGCGGGTCGGCATCGGCAAGCGCATTTTGACCCTCCACGAGGAACTCGTGGCGGCCCAGGAAGCCTTGCGGTTTCAGGCCACGCGGGACGCCCTGACGGGGGTCTACAACCGCGGCGCGGCCCTCAAGCGCCTGGAAGAGGAATTGGACCGAGCGAGACGGGAATGCAAGCCCCTGAGCGTGCTCATGATGGATATCGACCATTTCAAGAAAATCAACGACACCTACGGCCATCTTGTGGGCGATACGGTACTCAAGGAAACGGTGCGGCGCATTCAGGGCGTGGTGCGCTCCTACGACGTGGTGGGTCGCTTCGGCGGCGAAGAATTCGTCGTGATCCTGCCCAACGCGGACGGGGACATGGCCGTGCGGGTGGCCGAAAGAATCCGTGCCGCCGTCTCCGCCCGCCCCGTCACCGACGGGGCCGTCTCCGTCTCCGTGACCTTGAGCGCCGGGGTCGCCGCGGCCGGGACCGCCCCCGCCTTGGATGCCCTCATTCAAGCCGCCGACGAAGCCCTCTACCAGGCCAAGCGCACCGGCCGAAACCGCGTCTGCACCGCCCCGACCCTCTGCGCCGCCTGAAAGGCGCCGCTGGGTATGACGCGGGAGTCGAGAACACCCTTGCACCTGTTCCGAACCGGATCCCCGACACTCGGGCACCGGATTGGGTTACCGTCGAGTGCCCATGGTGGCGCTGACTTTCACAGCCCCATGATGCGTTCAATAACCTTGGCTATATCGGTAACGCTCAAGTCGCGCACCCCTTGAACGATCTCCGCCCCCGGACCTGAAACCAGTAGGGGCACCCGATCCTGAAGGGTAAGCGGTGGGTATCCGTGAGAGCCGTGAATTTTGCTTGTATCGTGAGAGATCCGCAATGTTCCGGGTTCTAGAAACAACTCCAGGGGGTCGTAGCCCGGTTTTCGGTGAATGTCCACACGCCGGGCAAAGTCCGGTTCCTTGGTGGGATCGTCCCACCAGTAATAACTAAACCAACGATCCCGGGAGCTTACGGCAATCAGGTCGCCCGCCCGAGGATGACTCACGCGGTGCTTTTTCTGTTCCTCACGATCCATCAGAATGTCGACGCCATCCGTTTTTTCAAGGCATGATCGAACCCTTTTTTCGTAACCGGCCTTGATGTAGATATGGGCCACCTGATGATCGACCATGGCAAAGGCCTCGCTCATCTCCAGATCCACGTATTCCCGACCCTTGATGGTCCGCACTTTTAGGAAACCGGCATCCCTCAAAACCCGATTTAAGCTCACGTCGCCAATCACATCGGAAAAGGTGTACTCGGAAACAACGATGAAAGTGGTGTCTTGTTCAAGTCCCAAGGCAGAAACCCCTTGCACGATCCTTCCCACCTCGGCATCCACCGCGGCCAATTCCTCCAAAATTTTTGGATCCTTGGGCCCGTATTTTTGGAGCCCGTAATCGAGATGGGGCAGATAGACAAAAAGTAAATGCGGTCGAAAACGCTCCAAAACCTCTACGGCAGCCTTGGCGATCCAGCGGCTGCTTTCGATGGAGGCCAAAGGGCCCCAATAATGCATGAGGTTGAATACACCGATTTTCTCGGAAAGATCCTCATAAAGGCCGACCGGTTTGGAATAGCACCAAGGGATCATCCCATCTTCCGTGTGAAGAGGCCTCGGTGTCATGACGATGTCGCACGAAGCATAGAGGGAATTCTGGAAAAAAAGGAGCGCGGCGGTGATGCTTGGATGACGCCGTTTCAGCCATTCCCAAAGTCGTTCGGCCTGCACGAGACTGGCTGCCTGTTCCCAAAAAGCCACGTGATAGGTCTCGGGAAAGTAAAAACCGTTTGAGACAACCCCATGGGTCTCGGGATAAGTTCCGGTCAGAAGACTGGCCTGCACAGGCAGGGTCACCGCCGGAAAGACGGGTGTGATCGTATGCATCGTTCCCGAAACGGCCAAGTCATGTAAGTGAGGGGCATGCTCCTTCATTTGGAGATAATTGGGAGCCAGTCCAACCACATCCATCACAACCACACGGCGTGAACTCATGGTCATGACTCCTTTCGGGCCAAGGATCCTCTGTGGCCAACGTTGCCCTACGTTACGTAAAAACGTTTTGCAAAGTAAATAGACGGCAGGATGCAGGCGATGACGACCATGCTCAGTGCCAAGCCGTGCGCTCCGGACACATAAAGAGCATCGACAACGGGAATGCCTAAAATAAGAACCTTAACGGCGCGCTGAACGGCCTCCGGCCGATAGCTCTTCAAGGCTTCGAAAACAGGCGGACCTGCCGTAACGAGCAAAATTCCAAGATACACAACACTGACGGGCTTTAAGACCCCCACGATAAGCAACACAAAAACTCCTGTCATGAAAACGACCCAACCAAGAACGAGATGGATTTTATAACCGGACTCACGCCGGCCGACTTCCAGGCGACTAAGCACGGTCAGAGAGAAGACATAGGCGAGGGTCAAAAGCGGTAAAGGCCAAAAGGGGCCGATGTTCTCAAGATCGACGCTCATTCCCAGCACCAAATTCAGAGCCCGGCACATGGCCATGGTGAAAGGTCCCCACAGCCGGTGTGCTTTGGCCAGAGTGTCGTAGATAACCACGACAATGATGAGCAAACAGGCTACGGTCAGAGCATTCGGTCCGGCCGCCATGGCAGCGAAAAGCCCGACGACGGCTAGGACGAAACTGATGACAACGGCCTCAATGATTGTGACGGTTTGGGACGGAATAGGTCGCGTAGGCCTTTCGATGCGATCCACTTCCCGATCCATGAGATCGTTTAGGGCACAACCCAAGGAATAAAGGCAACTTGTTGTCACAAGGACACCGATAAGCGCTGCGCCTTGAAACCGCCCTGACGAAACAATGAGGTATCCCGCTAAGACATCGGCCATGGCCGTGAAGACATTGGGGAGCCGCAACAGCTGGAACACGGATCGAATTTTGACGGCGGTGGCCTTTTCCACTCTAACGCACCCTCAAAGAGTCCAACATCGGGCTTCCAAGACTCCGGCCATCTCACAAGCTGAGACCGCGCAAATAGGCCATGGCGTGTTCAGCAACGGCGATAGGATCATCTTGGTAGGGATAGAGTTCGACGGTCACAAAACCATCGTAACCCGTCGCGTAGAGAGCCTGAAGAATCGCGGGAATATCCATGGCTCCTTTGCCAAGCGCCGTATGCACATGGACCCGGCTCTCGGGAATGTCTTCCAGATGATAATGAAACGCACAATGACGCAGCACCGGCACCAAGGCGGCCGGATCCTCTCCGACGCAGAAAAAGTGGCCCACATCGAAATTCAGGCCGAAGACGGTGGGATCAAGACCTCCATAGAAGTCCATAAATTCCGAGCTGGTTTGGATCAGAAGCCCCGGCTCCGGCTCGATCAGAACCCGCAAGCCCAACCGCTTTGCCTTTTCCCATACGACCGCCAGTCCATCGTGAAAAAGCTGCAGCGCCTCGTTGCGGTCCATCCCATGCAACGGGCCGCCGGGTTCTGTGGATACGGTTTCGGCCCCGAGCGCCACCGCCAGATCGAGGCATCGGAGGGTGTGATCCAGCCTTTTCTTTCTTTTCTGCGGATCCGGCTCGATCCATGAAGGGTGCCACGTGTCCCCGACGGCATGCATGGTGAACGCGTTGATATTGGAAACGGTCATCCCGTTGCGGCGAAGCGTTTCCCGAATGGTTTCCACCGATTCGCGGCTCATGCTCTCCGGGAAGGCATGGGGGGCGTCGGCCATGATTTCGATGCCTTCATACCCGATCCGTGCCAGATTGGTGATGGTCTCCACAAGACTGTACTGTCGAAAGGCATTGCTGCTGAAAGCAAAACGCACAAAAGACCCTCCTTGCTTAGAAGATCCACGCCAAGGCTTACCACCGCAGATCGAAATTGGGGGCGTGCTTCAAGAAGCGGTAGGGATTTTCGAACACAACCTTTTCAATGGCGTCTTCCCAAAAATCTCCGCTCTGACGCATGAGCATGGCCACCTTGGGCACCGCCAAAGGATCCGAGTACCCCCAGTCCGCCGAACCGTTGACAATCATTCGCTCCGTGCCGTACCGAGCCATCATGGCCACGGCGCGTTCCGCACTGAGCTTCGTCACGTAGTACACTGTCATGCCCACCCAGCAACCTGTCCGCAACGAGAGCTCAATGGTCTCCTCCGTGTTGTGATCGATAAGAACCCGCTCCTGATCCACCTTTTCCTCTTCGAGGATCTGAATGATCCTTTCGATTCCCTTTTTTTTGTTGTGATGTGGGGAGTGAATGAGTATGGGAAGTTTACGCTCATTCCCCATGCGAAGCTGCGCCCGAAAAACTTCTTCCTCCTTTTCGGTAATGAGATCTAGCCCGATTTCCCCGACACCCACCACGTTCTCGCGTTCGAGATAGTTTTCCATGACTTTGAGCACGTCATGGGCTAAGGCGTTGCGAGCTTCTTTAGGATTCAAACTGATCATCACGTAATGACGGATACCGTATTTTGCCGCTCTTTCTGTTTCAAATCGGATCATGTGTTCCCAATAGTCCTCGAAACAGGCGACAGCCCGTCGATCCGTCCCCGACCAAAACGACGGCTCCACGCAGGCCACAATCCCGGCCACGGCCATGTTGTAGTAATCATCTGTGGTCCGCGAACTGCAATGGATATGGGGTTCAATGATCCGCATGGTCTCCGTCCTCCTCAACGTTGCCTATGACTTTTTTCAAATATTGGAGAGCTTCCACCGCTGCAGCGTCCGGAGCATCCACATAGGTGTACAGCTCGACCGTGACGAAACCCTCGTAACCGATTCTTTTCAAGCCCTTAAAGATCGATGAAAAATCCACATTCCCGTGGCCGGGAATGCGGTGGTAGTGTTTTCGGCCTAGAATGTCCTCGAGATGCACGTGGAAAAGACGTGATCCCAGTGCCTGAATGACCGCCCATGGGTTCTCTCCTTGGACCCGACTGTGACCGAAATCCAGATTGGCGCCAAAGTTGGGGGCTTCCAGCTCTTCAATCAGTATTGTCAGTTCCGCACAACACTCGACAAGAAGCCCCGGTTCGTACTCCATGGCCAGGCGCACCCCTTTGTCCTGGGCGTAGTCCAAAACCTTTCTCAACGAGGCTCGAAGCAGATCTCGGCCCTTTTCGGGCAAAACCCCCGCAACCATTCGGCCAGACGTGATGCTCACTGTATCGCACTCGAGCCGCCGCGCCATGTCGATACACCGCATCGTGTAATCCACTCGCCATTGGCGAAGCGTGGGATCGGGATGTGCCAAAGACGGCTCAAAGAGAGGTTCCCAAAAGCTTCGTCCGTAAAACCCCATAGCTGTGTTCGCATTGAGAGACGCCACAGGGATCTGGAGCATCTTCAAGGTTTTGTGGAGTGCCTCAAGCTCCGCATCCGAGACGTGCCATGCATACAGATGGGGGACATCCGCAAGGATCTCCATGCCATGATAGCCTGCCGCGGCGATTCGGCGCGCCGCTTCGAAAAGGCTGTACCGTGTGAAAGCATTGCTGCTGAAAGACAGTTTCACCGAAACTTCCCTCACAGCCCGCGAAAGAGGATTTCCAGAGTTATGACCGCATAGGCCGTTACCAACACGGGATCCCTCTCCCACCAGCGCCCGTTGTCATTGACCCACGAGCCGTCTTCTCTTTGCAGATTCAAAACCCTCAAAGCCAGCTCCCTTCTCCAGTCCACCCGCGTGCCATCGGCCAAAGCGATTCGATCCACCCCTGCCGCCGTGAGGGCCTTGGCCATGGTGTGGTAATAGTAATAAAGCCCTTGCGTTCCCATACCCGGGTTTTCCTCAAGAGTGTAGTTTTTCTCCAGCCATTCCAATACGGCCTTGACTCGGGGGTCCTGCCGATCCACATCGGCGTAGATGTAACTCAAAAGCCCCGCATAACTGATGCTGCCGTAGGAGCGAAGAGCCTTCCTGCCGCCTGATGTCATCACCTCACCGGCTTTGCTTTCCCCTGGCAAATAGACGAATCCACCTTTATTCATGGGGTCATCGCTGGCCCACGGTTGATCGTTATATTGCGGCAGATTTTGGCACCTCTGGATAAAGGTTCGAACCGCTTGCCAGTTCAGTTGCTTGTATTCGTTGTCTTTGTCACCCAAGTCTTTGGTGAGGAATTTTGTGTAGTGAATGGCTTCCAAGGCCATCATGGTGTTGGATAAATCGGGCTGTTGGCCTTTTGAGCCGTACCCGATGCCACCGTCCATGGGATGGTCGGTTTTCCCTTTCGCCTCAAAGTCCCATTGAGATGCGATCAGGTAATTTCTCGCCTTTCGCAGCACGGGTTCATAAGAGGGGTTATAGGCTGAAACCAAAGCCATCATGGAGACGGCCGTGTTGTAGTTGGGCAAGTCCTTGACATAAATGCCGCCATCCGGCTGCACGCATTTGAACAAAAACGCGTAGCCTTTCTTCACCCCTTCAGGCATGGATGCTCTGACCCTTCCTGTGGGGTCTCCCATAAAGGCCGTGAGCACCAAAGCGGTGAGGGCGGGATGGTCCGGCTGAGACCAATAGCCCAGGGGAGATTGCTGCTTTTCCAGCCACTGCAGGCCGCGCTCCACGGCATGTTGCACTTCGTTCTTTAATGAGACGTGCCCTTGGCCGAATCCGGCGTGAAGGGAAGACGCCGAGACGGCAAGAACCGCACCGGCGCTCAAGGCCATGCTCAAAAGGATGTGGACCACTCTGCGTTGCACCTTCCCGCTTTTCATCGTGCCTGCCTCCTCGAGAAACGGAATCATTGGGCACCGGTTCGCCGAATGACCACTTCCACCGGCGTGCCAATCGGTGGAACCGCTTTTTCATTGACCATCCAGACCTCATCATCGGCCCCTTCATCCAGCGTGTGGTCGATCATGGCCACCGGGTCATGATAGACAGCCACGATGGACTTCTCCACTTCGGCCATAAAGGCACCGTCCACCACCATGGATCCCGTAAAAACCCACGGCACGTCGTCCAAGGGCTTACCCTTCAGATGGATCCACTGTTCCAATGGAACCTCATGGGCCCCCGAGGAGTCCGTCCAGTGTACGCGCACAGTCACCCGATCCCCTGTTGGGCTGCGACGTTCGCCCTGAGCGCCGAGGGGGTGCTGTGAGCCCTCAAGGCCGATGAGGAGAAGGGCGATCTGCAACGCGTAAGGATCCACGGATGTCTTGAGAAGGCTTTCGTGCAGTTTGCCTGCATCTCCGACAATGAGGTACTCGAGCAGTCCCCGGTCCATGTTGACCACCGCGTCAAACCGAACCCACCCTTCGGCTTTGGAAAGGCGACATCCCCCCACATCGAAAACCCCTGTAGAAACCCGCTTGACCACGGGAAAGGCCTTGGCCGCACCGGAGACACTCTGTGGAGAAACCGGCGGAAGAAAAGGAGGGCGATCGCCCGCCTTGACCGAGGGCGGCTCGCCTTCGCTAAGGGGGGGACTCTGCGCCAAAGCTGCGCCGAAAGCCCATGCCCAAAACGCGGTAACGCAGACAAAAAACACCGCCTTTTTCATGACGCTTCCTCTCCTTCGATCCATGCCGCCGCATGGTTTTCATCCCACCGACGTTTTACCCTAACGGCGCACCGTCGGCCTTTGCGCGGCCATTCGCTCGTTGACGATCCGATCCACGTACCGCTCCAACATGGCGTATTGCTCGCTCAGACGGTGCTCTGGAACACCGAGAGGCGCTTTGAAAAACGAGGCTGTCTGGGGCATGAGCCCAGACTCACCGCGCCGTTGCGCCAGATCGGCCAGACGAACCAAGTCCAACACAAGAGGGGCGGCCAAGAAAGAGTCGAAACCCTGCCAGATGAACTGAAGCGACATCCTTGCCCCCAAAAACCCCTTAAAATGAATAAAATCCCACGCCGTCTTCTGGTCGTGCAATGAAGGAACATAGTGAATATGAACCTCGGCGTGCGGCCGGTACCCCAAAATCTCCCCCAAAAGCCCTTCCTTGGTCTGTTTCTTGGACGCCTTGTTGTCGTCGCACGCCAGGACTTTGCCGTCTCGATTGCCCAAAATGTTAAATCCTTCCCAACTCATGACCTCCAAATTGCGGCAGGCAAAAAGGGGCGCGAGCGCCGACTTGACCAAGGTTTCCCCCGTCTTGCCGTCATTGCCCATAACGGGAACACCCGTGCGCTGGGCAAGCTTGACCAGGGCCGGAATGAGGGCTCCATTGGACGGGGTGAAATTGATGTATGGACAACCCTCCAGCACGGCCGCATAGGCATAGAGCGTGCTCGCCCGGATTCGGTTCCCAAGCTGCCCCTGTCGAACGGCTTTCTCAAAGGCCTCAGGATCGTGATGGACCGCCTCCCAAAAGATGGGGGGTTCCGTGGACGCGACGTTGACGACGATCACCCGATCGGCTTTGATGCGTTTCTTGAACCATCGAATGTCCGCACGCAACCTTTCCACTTCACTAGCGAGCGCAACCGCTCGTCCGGTACCACCCTCGGCCATCTCCTCAATGCCTTGCCCGCAGTTGTAGAGTGTCCCAGCGCGCAGGAAAGGCTCCACGCGCCGAATATCCTTTTCCAGACGCCTGGCCAATTCCGGGTCAAAAGCGTACGTTTCGTGATACAGTTCCCACACGCACTCCATCAGGGGTGTGGCACGCACGTCCCACCCGCCAAAGGCTAACCGGTCCAAGGAAACCAAACCCAGCGGTTCGAAAAGCTTTTGTGCCGTCACCATACCTGTCGAAGGCATGAGACCCCGTCGCACGGCGCACGTGCCAAGGATCACCGTGACGGCGATGGCGCCTCGAGCCCCGATCAGCCAGACACCGGTCTTCTTGTCAGCCTCTTGAGAACCCATTGAAAACTCCTTAGCCCCCCTGTGCCGCGCAGGCACTTATGAGATGAGGGGGACACTGTCATGCTGAAGAGTCCAAAGGTGGCGCCGCAGTGCCGCCGAAAAAGCTGTTCTCGCAGCGCGTTCGACAACGGCCTTGTGGCATGCTTCTGTGGAAACAGAGTGCGACGCGGTGAAGGGGTGAGGCGACAAGCCGCTCCACAGGTTCCCTTCTCGGACAACCTGCCAGGCCGTGTGAGGGAAGGTTTTGGGAAGGACATGCCCGGGCCATGCCGAACCGGGTGGGGGGACCCGGTTCCTGACCCGCAAGAGTTTCCACGGGGGGAACGTGGCAGTTTTTAATTGAGCAAGATGTAGGCCAAAGATGGGGGCATGGCAAAAGAAAAGAGAATCATGAAAATCAATAGGTTAAAACGTGCGCGCGGGGCGCGGTCTCTTTGAAACACGCCCCCTGTGTTCATGTTTTGTCCACCTGTGGTCATCTTGTGACCAAGACGCGCTTTGGGGAATCCTCAGCCGATGGAGGCGTCCTCACCGTGCGCACCCCTGATGAGAAGCCCTTAAAGAGCCTGTCCGAAAATGCCTTTGGGATGTCCTCGGCAAAAAATGGGTGAAGGCGTGGTGCGGGGTCGCGGCTGAAGCCGCTCCTCCAAGATGTGTTCTCGGACAGGCTCTTAAAGGCCGTAGTCTTTCTTTTTTTTGCGCAGAGTCGCTCGGTGGATGCCGAGCAGCTCCGAGGCTTGGAGTTGGTTGCCTTGGCATTTGTGAAGCGCTTCGCGCAAAAGTGCCGCTTCCACCACCGAAACGACCTCGTCCAAAATCGAGCCGACGACTTTTTGCGCACGCAATTTTTCATCCATCAGTCGGCACGCCGCTCGACGCAGGACCTCTTCGGAATCCTCCCCAAGGTTCCCGCCCGATACCTGACCTCCCAATTCAAAAAGCCTCTCGTTCAGCACCTCGTCCCGTGACAAGACCATGGCCCGCTTGATCTCGTTTTCCAACTCTCGAACGTTTCCAGGCCATGAATAATTCAAAAACCTTTCCATGGCGCCCGGGGACAGCCCGCGCACCCGCCGTCCCAACTCTCGATTGCATTTTTCCACAAAATGCTCCACAAGCAGCGGGACATCGTCCATCCTTTCCCGAAGCGGCGGAAGGTGAATGTGAATCAGGTGAAGTCGGTAATAAAGATCGCGGCGGAAACGCCCCTGGAGCATCTCCTCATAGAGGTTCTTGTTGGTGGCGGCCAGGATTCGGGCGTGCATGGGCAGACTCACCGTTCCCCCCACACGCTCGAAGGTGCGCTCCTGAAGGACCCTTAAAAGCTTCACCTGAAGTCCGGGGTGCAGTTCACCGATTTCATCCAAAAAGATCGTCCCGTGTCCAGCGATCTCAAACTTTCCCGGTTTCTGGCGTTCCGCCCCGGTGAAAGCGCCTTTTTCGTAGCCGAACATTTCCGCTTCGAGAAGCGTCTCGGGCATGGCGCCGCAATTGACCGCCACAAAGGGCGCGCTTCTGCGATCGCTGTGCTCATGAATGGCCCGAGCCACAAGCTCCTTGCCCACGCCGCTTTCCCCCGTGATGAGCACCGTCACGTCTTGGGTCGTCAGCAGCCCGATCATCTTGAAAACGGTCTGCATGGCGGCGCTGCGCCCCACAATGGGCTCCGGGCGTGGGCCAACGTCCTTCGGCTTCGAGGCCTCCTCGTGCAGAGCCGCCCTACCGTCCAAAATGTGCCCGATGAGCTCGCGAATGCGGCTGAGATCCAGCGGCTTGGTCAAGTACTCGTAGGCCCCGAGCTGCATGGCGCGAATGGCCACATCCATGGCTCCGAAGGCCGTCATGAAGATGACGGCGATGTCCGGCCGTTCAGCCCGCAGCTGCGCCAGCAGGCTCAAACCGTCTTCGTCGGGCAGCCGGTAGTCCAGAAAAACGATATCCGGCCGTGCCGTCTCCAGGATCCTTCGTGCCGACGCCACATCGCCGGCCAAAAGAGCCGTGTGTCCTTCATCCCTCAAAAATGTTTCAAAGGCAAACCGAATGGTCTTTTCATCATCAACGACAAGAACCATGGCCATGCTTCTTCTCCGTCCCGAGGTCCCGCTCAATGCCGGGCAGAATCACCTTGACCCGGGTTCCACGAGGTTCCCTCGGTTCCAGGATCAAACGCCCCCCGTGGCCTTCGATGATACGTTGGCTCAGAGCGAGCCCAAGGCCCATGCCTTCGCCTCTGGTGGTAAAAAAAGGTTCCATCAGCCGACTCGGGGGGCACGGCGGCAAGCCGCACCCGTTGTCCTCAAAGACGACTTCCACGCTTCCCGAAGCCCCTGAACGGACTGCGACGAGCAAGGTGCCCCCGTCGGGCATGGCCTGGCGGGCGTTTTCGAGAAGGTTCCAGAATACCTGTTTCATTTTCTCTGCATCCACACGAACCATCAGGTCCCGATCTTCCAAGTTCAGCTCCAGCCCAATACCCTGCACCCGCAGCCTTTCCCCTGCGACCTGCAGCAGCTCCCTGATGAGCGAGGCCGCGGCAATGGGAACGGCAGTGAGCGTCACTGCCCGTGTGCGCTCCACCGTCTGGGTCACACTGTGTTCAAGTCTAATGATTTCTTCCAAAAGAGGAGCCAACACGTCCTGCATGGCCGGGCTGTCTTTGCACCGAGCGATGAGGACCTGCACAAGCATTTTGATGCTCGTCAGGGGGTTTCTGATTTCGTGGGCCAAACCGGCGGCCACCTGTCCGGCGGCCGCAAACCGCTCGGCCTCCACGCGTCGCTTTTCCGAAGCCACGAGTCGATCCATCATGACGTTAAAAGCTTCGGCCAAACGGACAATTTCCAGCCCACCCCGGACATCCACGCGTTTTTCGACACGCCCTTCGGCGATCTCTTCGGCCGTCAAGACCAATTCCTCCAGAGGGGCTGTCACGGTGCGGACGATCAAACGCCCCACCACCCCTGCGGCCGCAAGGCCCACCGCCCCGATCAGCGCAAGGCTCCACAGCAGGTTTCTGTGCAGACTTTCATGATCGGCAAGGGGGCGCCACATGGCCAGGGCCACGTCCCCGTGCCCCGGAACCGTCACCGGACACCACAAAGCCCGATAGGTCGTCGATCCGACCTTCACGGGCGTCGGTCGGCCGGATTCGAAAGCGGCAAGCCGACGCAGCGCCTCGTGCAGCTCTTCCCTGTGGTCCGGCTCGTTCAAGGTCCCCAGAATCAGGGTGCCGTCTTTTCGAAAAACGAGCAGTTCAGCTTGCAAAACGCCACCCAATTGGGCCAGCACCGACGGATTCAGCAGGAAATGGGAGCGGGCCAAAGTCTGCGTCACCTGAACCATCTGCTTTTCAAGCCGGCTATCCCGGTCTCGGGCGATCAAAAAAGCGGCCGCCGCCCAGGACACCAGACTGACGCATGCCATGAGAAGAGCGAATGGCCCCAAGATGGCCGCCCTGAGGCTCGTGTTGCGCCCCACGGTTCTCCTCCTTTCCCCGGCGGAAATGATGCACCAAATCATTTTATTTCAAAAGGAAAAGGAAACCGAGACGATATATGGGGACATATCGAGGGGAGGTGAAAGGCCGCAGCGTCGGAAAGGCTCTCATGGAGCGCCGCGGCCCTTCGGTGCTTCAGTGCAGTTCAATGTAGAGCGGATCCATTCCGCCATCGGGCGTGCGACGCTCGATTCGAACCATCGACGCGCTCTGGACCGCCTGTTTCAAAATAGCTCCAAACGCCCCCGCATCCGACACAGGGGTCCCGTTCACATCGGTGATCACATCCCCTTCCTGCAAGCCCAGAGCCCGCAAAGGGGAACCTTCGGGCAGCACCGCGATGCGCATGGCCCGAAGCCCTCTGTCATCGCCGATGGAGTCTGCAGAGAAACCCGATAAGGCTGCGGCATTGTGGACGATCTGTCCATCCATCCAGGATCGCTGCACCCGTCGCATAGGATCCCGTGGCGGCGCGTTGCCCGCCGTTGGCGGAGGCGAGGGAAGTGTCACCGCAACGTCCGTCCACACACCGGAGGGCAAAAGCCCTCCGCCCTGAGGCCTTTGATCGACGGGCGTCGATCTCTTGCCCAAAACCACCACCTTTCGCAGCTCTTTACGGTCACCGGGCCGATCGGCATAGACCATGATGTAATTTTCGAAGGCCAATAGGGTCCGCACGGCCTGATCCACAGGCATCCAATCCATGTCGCAGGTAATGGGCCTCTGGGCCACCCCCAACCCCTCCACCGCAAACCCCATCTGCGACGCCAGCCCCTCCAAGACCTCGCGCAAAGGCGCCTGATTCGCCTGCACGGCCACGTGGATCTCCGTGTGACGGATTATGATCTCAGCAGGCACTGCCCGTCCGGGCAGCGCTACGGTCGCCAGAAGGATCCACGGCAAAAGCCTCTTGGCCATGGGAACGCTCCATAAGGGGACAAACCGGAGTGCCGCCGCCATTCAAAATACGCCATGACGGCGGCACGTTCCTTTAAAGTGACCGGATTTGAGGCTCTACCTGGTTGTGGGCGTTGCCGATGCCACGTTGGAACCGCATCCGTCGCTGGTCACAACCCGGTAGTAGTACTTCGTGCCGTTCACCACGTTGGTATCCAGATAGGTCGCATAAGTGGTGACCACGTTATCGGCCACGAGAACAAAACCGGAATTGGGCCCTGTCGTGCTGCGGTACACATCATAGCTGGAAGCCCCGGTGTGTGTCCACGTGATCTGAATCTTGCCGCTCTTGGGTCGAGCCGCAAGGTTACAGACACAGCCCGTGTAAGAACTCACATCGGCAAAATCCGTATCCGTCAGGTTGCCTTGGCCGCTGTTGGGGAAGGATTTCGCCGTGTTGTCCGTCACCCGCAGGCCGACCGTATGGCTTCCCGCCGGAAAATAGGTGGCCACATCGGCGGCGCTCAAGGTTACCGAAGCCCCCGTTTTATCGGTGAACTGGGTCAGAGGCGGCACGAGGTCCCAATCCCACGCGGTGATGGTGTCGTCTTCACACGTGGTGCACCCATCTTCGTGCTTGCCTTCGTTGGGGTCGTAGGAGCCGGTCCCCTTGAGAAGCAAAGAGTCGTTCGAACACAAGGACACCATGTATGGCCCGTTGGCGTCCGCCACCGGCGGATGGGGTGGGTTGCTGATGACGACGTTGACCACATACGTCGCCGTGAGCGCCGGGGTGCTGTCGTCGGTGACCCGTAACGTGACGGGGTAAGTGCACGGCAAGGACGCACAGGAGAAGGCGTGCGTGACGGTCTGCGGGCTGGTGGTGGATTGGTCGTAGACCCCGTCGTGGTCCCAATCCCATTCAAAGAGAGTCAAGTTTGCGATATCCTTTCCTGTTTCCGAATGCCCGGAGCACGACGGGTCAAACGTGATGGGACTGTCGGCATAGGACGGGTTGGGCTTGGCCGTAAAACACGCAATGGGCGCCGCGGCAAAAAGAGCCGGTTTCAGCATGCCGATGGCCCAGGCCGTGACGAACGTGTCTCCGTAGTCGTGTGGATGTGTCGTTTGGCCCCCTGCCGGCCAGCTGCCGTCGGCTTCCTGCTCGGCCAGAAGTTTTTCCGCAATGCCGTTGGTCCCTCGATACCAGTTGAAGCCGTTGCTGAGGGTTTCCGTATTGGAAAGGCGCATGGCCTTCACAAAAGCATACCAACCATAGTAAGTTCGGTTCAACATGAACCACGTCCAATTGCTCGCTGTGGCAAACCACCCCTCGGTATTTATCCATCGGGTATCCCATTTGTAATTGAGCACGGACATGACCATCTGGACCATACCGGAAGGGCGCGTTGCCTGAGAGGAATTGTTGCCGGCTCCAGTGCCCGTATACCCGAACCACTTATATGTGGGATTATAGCTGTAAGTTAACCAAACGTTGTTTCTGTCTTTGACCCACTGGGGAACGATGCAGTTCCAGGGAGGATCTTGGGCCGGAATCATGCCGATGGCGGCCCATTGGCATGCCGAATTATCCGGCAAGGAATTCCAAGAGTACCTCCAGCCGCCGCCGACGGTCGCATCATCGTATTGGCCCCAGGCGTACATGTCCACCATATCCTGAAGGACTTTACCGTACGTGTCGGCCGCACCGTCGCCGTCGAAGTCTCGGCCGGTGCTGGCATTGGGGGTTCCCGTGGCGACGATGGCATCCATAATCATCCCGCCCTCGTAGGCCGGGTTGGAGGAATAATCCCTGACTTGAATGCCTCTGCCGTTGCCGTTGGTGTCGGGATTGCCGTAAGTCTGGACATTAATGTTTACCGCTTGAAGCATGGGATAATTGGTGTTGTAAGCATAACCAGTGAAAAGCCAATTCAAACCGCGGGTCACAGCCTCCACATAAGGGTCTTCGTTGTCGTTGCCCGTCTCTTTATGGTTGTTGATCTCAAAAGCCAGCACGGCCGAGGCCGTCGGCGATGCATAATAGGATGAATACGACGTCCACAGGACCACCGGTTCCCCCGTCAAGCTGTAGGCCCAGGTCGGAGTTTGGCGTGTCTTGTAGAGGAACCACAACCCCCTGTCGATGGCGATGTTGACACGAGCGTCCAGGCTGTTTTCTTCGATCTTGAGAAGGTAGATGTCTTCAACGGCGTTGGCCATGCTCGCATCCACGGCGTCCACGCGAAGTTTGGCCGTAAAGGGCGTCCCGACCGCCGCCGTGTAGGTGTGCGTCACCTCCACCTCGTAGCGTGTCTTACCGCTGAGCGCCTGCACGGCCGATGAAGTGCCGTCGCCAAAATCCCACTGATAATAAATGGTCGAGGTGCTCGTGGTGTCGATGACGCCCTTGAGCTGCGTTGCCTGCCCGCTAAGCGCCGTGTGATATTTGGCCGGATCCCCCTGCCAAACCACGCACCGCACGCGGCTGACCGCGGCCGTGCCGTCCACGGCCCAAAAGACCGCCGCCGCCGTAACCGCCACACATGCCAAAAGCAGGATTGCTCTTTTCATCATCTGCTTCCCCCCGTGACTTTCCCGCCACGTCTTCGCGAAAAGCCGTGTTGTGCCGTCAACCTCACCCCTGGGATGATGCCGACGGTCTGTCCCCCAAAACCTTCCCTTCAGGGCCGCCCCGCTTAAAAGATTCGGCCGCCTCCCCCAAGGCGCCGAACGGTTCGGACGCGGCCCCTGCGTCCTCACGATTCCTCCTGCCTCTCAAACGTCAAGCGGTGGTCTTCTTCATGCGCCGACGCCACCCCACAAGGCCGGCAAGCCCTGTGCCCAGGAGCACCATGGTGGCCGGCTCCGGAATGGGCGGCTGCTCCTGCGGCGCGAGCGCTAGATCACTCCAGAAATAAAGGGATGCGGAACTATCCGGATCCGTCTGAATCAGATGAAAGACCGCAGTGGGAGCCGTCTGCGAAACGGTGAATTTGACCGTTGCTTTGAAGTCAGGGGCCAGGTCAAAGCTCCACCCCAGCGCCATGGCCACATCATCGGGCTCATCTTGCGGAACACCGTTCGTTCCGTCTAAAGCCCCAGATATAAAGTTGTCATCTATATCGCCGTAGACGTAACCTGGCTCATCGATTTCCCAACTTTGAGCCGCCTCCGGCGTCCCACTCGTCTCCCCGTACTCATTGAAATACGTGTTGGCTTCTTCGTCTATTTCATCGTCTACATAGGCGAGAACCGAATGGAGTCCCGGGACTAGAAGAGTGATCTTCATGGTTCCCAGGCCCGTGACAAAATCGAAACCCGCAGTATCCACATTTCCCGGGAGCGACGAACTGTTTTCATAGATGGTCCCGTCAATGTTCAAACCCCATTGAAAAAGGGTGATTTCGGCGGCATGGCCCGGGATCGCCCCGGCACACAGAAACAAAGCCAAAAAGAGATAAAGATACGGTTTTTTCATCCTCAAACCTCCTTCCATATCCCCCCATGATGCCACACTGATCCTTCCAACCTTCCACGCGTATCCGGTCGTTTGCCACCTCCGTTTTTTTGGGTTAAGAGCCCTGTACGCTTGTCGCAAAACCGGCTGGGCGGCGTTTCGGGAATAAGGATTTCAAGGACTTACAGACCCGAAACCGCCGACCATCGGCCTTGTCGGACAAGCCGCTTCAGCATCGCTCTCCCACCCCCATGGGCGGAACGATCCTCCAAACGCGCGCTCCAAGTTCACATCAGGAAGGCGTCCGGCAAGACGCTGTGAGAATGCCGCTTTCGGCGAGCTCAGAGGTGATGTTTGTCGGCATTTCATTTGACACAGCACAACGCCCGGCGGGGAAAGCAGGGGACGCTGTCCATGTCAATGCTAGGTTAACTTAACCTCATAAATTGCAAAAAGTAGACCAGAAACTCCTGGAAGGCTCTAAAGGTATTTTAAGCTATTATCTCAATATGTTAAGTGACTCGTGAAGGGCAAGGTTCTGCCAAAAGTGTGAAAGAAGTTTCCTTTAAGTGGTCTTTTATTGCACACTTTGTGTGCACTGCTTTGCATATTCTAAGGAAGCCGACCCTGGAAAGAGACCGAGCTCGCTTTCAACCGAATGAGCCAAAGGGGGCCGAATGCCGTGCCCGACTCTGGGCCCCCCCATGGAACCGTGAGGCCTCACGTGGGCCGCGGAAACGCTCCGGCTTCTATGCGCACGGCAAGGCCCGCCGAGGGATGCATGCGGCCCCTTCCTTTGGAATCCACAGCCGCCTTCCCGACTGCACAACCACATGCCACCAGGTGCCTTGGGCCTCGAGAAGACGAAACTCCGTTCCCGAACCGAGGAATTCGGGTGAAGCCGGTGAAAAGGCCATGCCGGGCCCCGTGCGTGCCGGCGTCTTTTCATGCAGCACCACGCCCTGAGGGAACCGTTTTTCCCAGAGGTGGCACGAGACTGTAAAGGCCACAACGGAAAGACACACGACCCCGATGACCCGTGGCCGGCGCCGCCCCTTGCGGCTTGGGTTCCACCAGACCGCGACGGACGCCGAAAGCCCGTAAAGCCAAAAAAGCCCCAGGGCTATGGTCTTCGGCCAGGGGCCGAGCATGAGGTCCCAAAAATCCCACGGTATTTCAAACTGTTCACGGTCGCCGGCGTAAGCGGCCTGTCTTATCCGAGAAAGGTCATTGGACACCTCACGGCTCGGGCCCATGAGCCTTTGAGCACGGCGGTACGCGAGAACAGCACGACCCTTCTGCCCGGTGCGAGCGTAAAGAAAACCCAAGGAAGCGTAGACGAGGCCCCGCGGAAAGGGGTCCTCCTCGAGGCGGCGCTCCAGGATAAGCGCCGCAAGCTGGTTGGCCCGAAAACGCTCATGGGGATCAGTCCTTTGTTTTTCCATTTCCTCAGCAAGAATGTCTATCAGCGTTTCACCGTGTGATCCATCGGACTTGTCTTGTGCCGTCCATCCCGACAGAGAAGGGAATTCTTCAGAGACCAAAAAGACCAACATCGCCCAAGAGCTCAAAAGAAGAAAGGCGGACAAGAAAAGGTTTGCGAAGCCCGGCAGAGCCGGTTCGCGCTTAAGGGCCGGTTCGACCCGCGGCTCATTGTCTCTTCTCGTGTAGAATTCCCGTACAAGGCTGCAGGCGGTTTCTTGAAGCACCTCTTTGGAAGGCATAGCCGCATCAGGCGGTCCATAGACGAGCCGATCCAGATTCCTCAAAAACGCATCCAGCTGCTGGATAAACGTGGGCGGAACGTGGCCTTCGGTAAGGCTCGCCACAAATTCCTCTCTGGTCAATGTGCCGGACCGTCGACGAGGATGAGCTGAAAATAAATGAAAGAAAGTCTCTCTGAGGGCACGACCGTAAGGGCCCGGGTGGGACAGCCGCTGAAGCCGACGAATTCGCCTGAGTCCGTCACGGCACAGCCAAATTTTTTGGAATGTGCGCCAAAGCCTTGTCCGCTTTCGCAGCGTGAAGGCCGCTAACACCATAAAATAGATGCATACCGGCCCCGCAAGAAAAATCGGCGAACAAAGGCTCGCCCCAAGACGCTCCAATCCTCCGGCTCTCCGTCCTTTCAAAAGCGGTTGCTCAGCCTCTTGCCCCCCGTATGCCCCCCCGGAGGGTTCTTGAACCAGTCCCTCGGGATATCGGGCCGACACCTTTTCGGAAGATTGTCGAAGCAGAGGTTGGCATGGAGACATACGCACGCGCAGCGGAATCGGCTGGCTCTCCAGCAGACGATAAGACGATGTCGCCGGATCGAATACGGGTACCTGCACGGGAGGAAGCCGCCTCACCCCGGCATGACGCGGGCGCACCGTTTGAACAATCCGCAACATCTGTCCGTCTTCTTCGGGAAGAGACCAGTCACGGGGGATTTCGAAATTTTCCATCCATTCGGGCTGTCGCCATAATGAAGAGGGATCCTTCAGATCTAAACGACCATCCCCTTCGAGAAGAACTGTCACCGTGATGGGCTCCCCCGGCAGGGTCTCCAGGGGATGCGCCGAAGAACGCAGAGTGTAGCGTCCCACAAGTCCTTGAAAATTTTCGGGCCTGTTTTCAAAAGGCAATGGCAGGACCTCAACGGGAACGGGATCGGAGCGAAGTTCAAAGACACGCGCCGAATCCTTCGACGAATCCCCGGCAGACGGCGAGGAAATCCAAGGAAACAGAACCCTTGGTCCTTGGGAATCTTTGAGCTGGTACCGCACGGAAGCCTGCGGGATAAAGGCCATGCCTGGATCGGTGAAGAAAACGAGACATCGAAAGGCCACCGCATGGTCGCGATTTTCACCTTTCGTGATCACTTTCCTTCGCGCCAGGACCCTTTCCTTTCCCAAGGAAAGGAAAAATGCATCCGCATCGGACAATGCCCTTTCGCGCCCTCGAATCAGGCGGACTCCGGGTGTCTGGGAAAGGGGGAAAAACACGCCGTCCCACTGCGCCTCTTCGGGGAGCTCCAACAGAGCGTCCACGATCACCGGTTCGTTGACGTAGACTTTGTTTTTTGAAAGCGTGATCACAAAGCGGCCCATGGAAGGGGACAAAGGCTCGTGGACTTGAATTTCCAGAGACGGGGAAAGCCTGTCACGCCCATCTGCACGGATGAGAACACCGGGAAAGGAGAAAACCCCTGCCGTGGAGGCGACCACCTGGTAGTCAAAAACAATCGTCTCCTGTTCCTGGGAAACCAGATGGCCGTCGGAAAAAAGAAGCTGAGTGGATCGATCGCGGCGTTTTTCCAGGAGTTGAATCTGCAGATCCTTGCACGTCGGAACGGTCAAGGCTTCCGCCTCGTGTACCCCCTCCACAGAGATCGAGACATGAAAAGGTTCTCCGCGAGTTGGGCGGTTTTCCCGCAGCATCGTCTTCACAGTGCCATGGGGCTCGTTTTCGGCCCTAACGAAGGCGGAAAAAAGCATCAGGCAGAAAGACAACAACACGGCGGCCTTTCCTCTGTGCCTCACGGCTACCACTCCGGCTTCATGAGCTCCACCTGAACGGGCCATTGCCCACGTCGACTCTTTTTCCAGTGCTCCTCGTGCCGAAGGACCTCATCGGGTGTGGCCTGTGCCGAGAGCCCACGGCGGTCCGTGAATTCGTCGAAGGCCGGTGTTGAGGCGCCGAGAGGAGTCTCCGAGGAGAACCCGGAAGGTTTTGCATCAGACGAGACCTCACGTCCCTCTTGGGCGGCGGGAGTGGGGGCTTCCTGCGCCAATCGAGGCAAGCTTCGCGCTCCCGCATCCGGCGCCGAAACCGCCTGCTCTGCACCCGTCTGGGCAGCGGGGTCTGCGCTAGATTCAAAGGTCCGGGGTTTCGGCACGCCTTCGGCCGCCTTTTCGTCATGGGTTTCGGGCTTAACCGAGGGGAAGGAGTGTTCCGTGGAGGCTGCCGTCGCGGCACCGGAGCGCACCTGAAACAGAACAGTTTTGACGATTTCCAGATCGCGGGCGGTGTGTGGATCCGAAGGGTTCCATCGGAGCGCCTCCCGAAAATTTTCCAGGCTCTGCGTATAGTATCGCTCCGCCTCCCTCGGATCAGCGCCCCGAGATTCGCGACGCTGTCCTTCGGCAAACCACGCGACACCCAGGTTGCGATGGCATCGCGCCCGCAAAGCAGGCTCTTTGGCGAAAACGGCGGCTCTTTCGAAATCGTTGATGGCCCGACTGACATCGCCCAGGGCCAGTCGGGCACAACCGGCGTTGTAGAGCAGCGCCGCGTGGTCGGGCGACTGTTCGATCCCTTGCAGAAAGGCGTGGAGGGCTTCCGCGTACTGCCCCTGGCCGAAAAACCGGCAGCCTTGATCGGCCCATTGGGCGGGCTTTTGTTTCCAGCACCCCCAGCAGCCAAGCGCCAAAAGAATCATTCCTAAGGCAATGCTGTTTCTTCCGGCCTTCATCCGTGCACACCATCCCAACGGCGCACTCGCAGAAAATCCCAGGAGAGCACAAGCCATGCCAGCCCCAAGGGGATCTGAAACCACTCGCGGCATTGTCCGCCCTGTGCCTCATCGAGCTTTGCCGTGTGCTCTTTTTCCATACGGCGTCGCAACCATTGGGAAAACGCAAAGGGGGACCCCGCCGCTTTCAGGAAAACGCTGCCGGGCATGTCTGCCGCGAGGTGTTCGAGAAAGTTTCGATCCATTTTGGACCACACTTCTTGGTTTTTGTAGCGAAGAAAGCGTTTTCGGCCGGTCTCATCGACCACCGGGATTCGTGCCCCCGTCCCCTCGTCTCCAAGGCCGACCACAACCCAGCGGACACGGCGAGCGCGTGCTTTTTGAAGCACCGGCTCCAGGCCCGGCTGGAGATTTTCCCCGTCCGTCAGTAGCAGCGCCACTTGCGGCCTTTCCACCTCTTCGGTGAAAACACGACTTAAGGTTTCCTCCAGACCGACGGCAAGGTGCGTGCCTCGGCCCGCCACGGATTCCGTCCCGACGTCTTCCAGCGTTTGTCGAAAGAAAGAGACATCGTGAGTCAAAGGACACCTCACCGCCGCCCGATCGGAAAAGACAACCAAAGCCACCCGATCGTCCTCGATATTTTCCGACCATGCGCGGACCATCTGTTTCGCCCACGCCAAACGATTGGGCGAAAGGTCCTCGGCCGCCATACTCCGGGACACATCCAACACGACCGCCACATCCCGCCCCTCCGTTTTGGAAGTCGCTGTTTCGGTTTTCCATCCAGGTCGCGCCAGGGTTACCACCAGGCTGCACGCACCGATGAAGACCAGCCACAGTCCGATTCGATCCCTCGTGGGGAGATTTTCCATGACCCGCAAATCGCGTTGCCCGCAGGAGACAAAAGATGTCAAAGCTTGAGCCCCTCTGCGGGCTCCGCGAAATTGGAGGGCCAAGAGCACAAAGGGCACCCAGGCGGCCCAAAACCCCAGGGGGTTCAAAAAGACCACCGGCGTCATGGCACACCGCCTAGGACGGTCCAGCGCATGGCAACTTCAAACGCCAAAACCATCAACGCCGCAGCGACAAACCAGGGGAAAATTTCCCCATAGCGGGTGCTTCTGGTTCTAGGAAAAGACGTTCGTTCCATGGTCTTCACGGCACGAAGGATTTTTTGAAGATCGTCGGCCGAGCGACCCATCGCGTACGTGCCACCTGTCTCTTGGGCCACCGTACGCAGCGTTTCTTCATCGATCCCCGATCCGAAAGAGATCGCCGGCTGCCCTGGCACGGCGGGATGATCGGCGGGGGAATCAGAGCCTACAAGGCCGATCGCATGCACTCGAATACCCCAGCGCGCGGCCATGCGGGCCGCCTCGATGGGATCAAGACTTCCCGCGTTGTTTCGTCCGTCGGTTAGGAGCAGAATGGCCTTACTTTTGATTTTCATCCCGGGGGCATCGGCCTTGTGCAATCGTGCGGCAGCCAAAGCCAGTGCGTCCCCGAGAGCGGTCCCGTCCAGAGTCGGGTCCTCTTCCAGGTCCAAATTCGCCACGAAATACCGCAAAAGCTCGTGGCTCCACGTCAAGGGGCACACGGTCTCAGGGTGGCGCGCAAAGGCCACCAGGCCCAAAAGGTCTCCTGAGCCTTCTGCAAACTCTTTGTCGGTCACGAAAAGCTGGGCGGCTTTTTTAACGGCATCCCAACGCCTCAGAGCCGCGTCGTCGCCCGAAAGGGGTGCGTTCATGCTTCCGGAGCGGTCCAAAACCATCATCAAGGCGATCCCTTCACGATAATCCAAGACCGTTCCTCGTCCTATCTGCGGCCTTGCCAGGGCGACAATCATCAAACCGAGGCTGACCAGGCGCAAAATATCGGGCAGGCTGTGCCACCGAACGCGCCATGGAGGTGACAGCTCCACCATGAGTTGAACACTGGGAAAGGGGACGAGTGATTCACTTTGTCTCCGGCGTTTCTTCCGCCACAGCACGGGAAGAAGCCCGAGCAAAAGAAGAACATAGGGGCAGACGAATCTCATGATCCGGTCCCCTCCGTGTTTTCGGTCTTTGGGATCCGGCCCTTTTGGATGCCGTGCGGAGCGGAGGGAGGGAGCCGACGGGCTTGAAAAGACGCTTCAAGGGCCAGCAAACAGGCGTCTAATAGCCTGATAAAAGTTTCCGCGTTTCGGGATTGCCGGGAGAACTCTCGTGTGGGGTTGAAGCGCATTTGTTCGCAACAAGAAATCAGATCTTCCAGGGTGTGACGTAAGGTTGCCAGGGTGTTTCGGGTGGAATCGAGAAGGTAGACCGTACCTTTTCCCTTCTCCCTAAGTGGACGTTTGACCGCGAGGTTTGCGAGAAATTCTCTGGCAACACGTTCGACCGAGACGATGAGCGGTTCACTCAGTGCCGCGCCTTCATACACCTGTGCCCGAGCCTGGGTTAGGCGTAAAAGAGCAGCCTGTTGCGTGGAGATCTGGAGGTTCGACCGCTTTGGGGAACGATTCCTTCGTCGAATCCGCACAATCAGCCCCAACATGACGGTTCCGATCAGGCCGACCGCCAAGGCCGCGGTTGCCAAGAGACGGTTCCAGGGTTTTTCGGAAAGGGCCACGGGCCCACACGGGGGCCCAAGCTCTTGTGGCACGGGCTTCGTCCCTTGGGATGATGAGACAGACAGAGTCAAAGAACTCGTTCGGATCGTCTCGACGGCATGATCGTACGAAAGGGACTGATGGTTCTGCGGTTTCAGCGCAAGGAGCACCCAAGGAAGTTCCGGGATGGTCATGGGGCCGACCTGCAGCGGCTCCAGCTCGATACCCCAGATCGCTTCCAATCGCCTGTTATCCAGAAGTTTCGGCCCGGCAATTTGCTCTCGAACAACGCGAAGTTCCGGTGGGAAAAGGTCCAGCGATGGAAGTTCAACGGAATATGCAGGATCCCACGTGATCCATGCCATCACGAGGGTGGTGTCGTGCAGGGAGAGGGATTGCTGATGGACTTTAAGATCAACACAACCGCCGGAGCTCCAGCAAACGAGCTGTTCGTATCCTTCGTTTTTCTGAAAAGTCCCATGGAAGGCTTCTCCCTCTGAAAATCCTTTCCCCGAGGGCAAACGTGCACAGAGGATCAGAAAGACGACAGCGGCGGCGACGGGTGGCAGAGCCCAAGAAATCTTTTCCATGGTTACCGAAAAATTCCACGGCGGCGACGCGGCATTTGGCGAAGTCGAAACAAGGCGAAAAATTCTTGCATGTAGTCCGCCCCAACCTGCACTTCGATCAGATCGGCCCTCGATTTCAAAAAGAGATTTTTTAGTCGCACGCGCTTTTCCTCGTCCTTTTTTCGAAAAGCTTCCCGCCATTGCGTATCGTGCGTATCAATCCAGACATTTCGCCCCGATTCGACGTCTCGCAGCCCCATCAGGCCCATATCCGTGAGCATGCCCTCTCGCGGATCGGCGACCAGCACGCCCACCACATCGTGCCTGAACCCCAAGTGTCGCAATGCCTTGGCTTCCGTCACCTCGGTAAAATCGCTCAGCACAAAGACAACGGACCGAGTGCTGAGTCTTCTCTCCACCGCCTCCAAAGCCGCGCCAAGATCGGTTCCTGTGGAAGACGATCGAAAGGACACCAGATCGTGAACAATTCTGGAGACATGACGAAGACCTCTGCAGGGGCCCACAAAATGCTCCAGCCCTTGCGCAAAAAGAGCGAGACTGACACGGTAGCGACTTCGCGCGGCGGTGAGGGCCAGGAGGGTCGCTATTTCTTGAACCAATGCTCGCTTAGCCGTGCCGACGGGTCCAGCCCACATGGACGGGCTCACATCGACCAGCAGAAGGATCTCGAGCTCCTTGTGTTCTCGAAAGACTCTGACCAAGGGGCGGCCTAAACGAGCCGTAGCCGGCCAATCGATGAACCGAACTTCGTCGCCGGGCTGGTACTCTCGAAGCTCGACGTATTCTAGACTCCGCCCTTTGAAAGCGCTGCGGAATTCGCCGCACCAAACCCCTTGCACCAAACCCCGAACCGCGATCTCCAGCAGCCGCACCGCTTTGCGCACTTGGTCTTCGCTCACGGGGCGATCCGGGTTCCACTGACCGCCATGAGCCGAAAGACGGGAAAAAAGACCACCTTGTGACATGGGAAGCCCCGATGTTCATGGAACGGGCACGTGTTCAAGAATCTCTCTTAGAATGTCGTCCGCCGTCAAGCCCTCCATTTCCGCTTCGTAACTGAGGATGAGTCGATGCCTGAGGGCGTCGAAGGCGACCTTTTTGACATCGCCGGGTGTCACGTAGTCCCTTCCGCTCAAAAAGGCCCACGCCCGCGCCGCCAAGACAACCGACACGCCCCCTCGAGGCGAGGCGCCGTATAAAAGGTATCGTTCGACAGGCAGTCCATATTCTCTTGGATTCCTGGTCGCCCGAACCAGATGGACCGTGTAGGTTCGAATCTTGGGGTCCACATGAACACCGTCGACGTATCTTTGCAGATCCTCTATCTCTTCTGGACTGAGGATCGGACGGATTTCGACCGCGGTCTTCGAGCGGGCCATGGTCAAAAGGATTTCTTCTTCTTCCTCAAATGAAGGGTATTTCACTTGAACCTTCATGAGAAAACGGTCCAGCTGGGCTTCGGGCAAAGGATAAGTCCCTTCCTGCTCGATGGGATTTTGGGTTGCAAGGACCATGTAAGGCTGCGGTAATGCGTAGGTCGTGTCCCCGATGGTCACTTGGCGCTCCTGCATGGCTTCAAGCAGCGCGCTTTGCACCTTTGCCGGCGCTCGGTTGATTTCATCGGCCAAAATAATCTGGTGAAAAATGGGGCCTTTTTTGGGCACAAAATCGCCGGTCTTTGGATGGAAAATCAATGTGCCGATGAGATCGGACGGGAGCAAATCGGGTGTAAATTGAATGCGTTGAAAGCTGAGCTGCAACGCTCGCGCAAGCGTTGTCACGGTCAGTGTTTTCGCCAGGCCCGGCAAACCCTCGATGAGCATGTGCCCGTTACATAACAAGGCGATCAGGAGACCGTTGATGAGATCCTGCTGTCCAATGACGATGCGGGAGATCTCCTCTTGCAGAGACCGCAGCCTCAGATGTAAATCGTCCACAATGGGGCGAAAATCGGTCGCTTCTGCCATGGGCACCTCTCTGATGAAAGCCAAGCGGATCCAGACGAAACCTGACCTTCTTTACTAATTGAAATTCTTTCAAGGTGCAACGCTGCGCGTTCGTCTCAACAAGCGGCACAAGCTGGTATACATTATCGTCATGACCCACTTCGGCGTCATCCGAAATCAAGGCCCTAAAACGAATCCTGCCCACTTTTTCTTGAAAGGGACTTCAGAGAAAAGACGACCCGAGGGAATCACTGCTTCTGTCCAGTCTGCCCATAGGAGCTCGAAAGACCGCTCAGATTGTCCGGGCCCATTGGGAAATCAAAAATGATCGACACTGCTGTCTCGAGATTGCCTTCCGCGAAGATGGCAGCCATGTCCGCAAAGGTCATGCCCCGGCAAACCCAGCCTGAGGGCGCCGCATTGGGGCGCGTCATACAAAGCAGGATATGATACGTAAGGCCGGACCCTGCACGTCCCGAAAAGCGGGCTGGGACCATAACGACCTCCTATCGCGCCATCTGTGGAAGCTTTTATGAGCTCTGTCGTCTCCTGGTATGGATATAGCCGCTTCATTGTGCATGTAGAGATCCGTGTATCCATTTCAGAAAGGGCGGCCGAAAGCGTGCTGCCGCACGGGAGAATAGACGGAAACGTCACACAAGTGTCCTTGAGCCCGAAGCTGGAGAGGGCCAGCCTCTCGTCGTCGGCCTTTTCTTACAACAGCGTGGATGAAGAGACGCTGTCAAGGGCGCGTCAGGGCCCGAAGGGCTTGGCCTTGAAACCGGCTCTGGCCATGCTATTCCATGAGGGCCGACGGCTTGGGCCGAGTCCATGATGAGGCCTCACGGGCAAGGGGGTGAAGTAGCTTATTTTGCATGCGGAAAACTCCATTTCCCGTTGAACCAAGACAGGAAAAGGACCGCAGGCCCCTTGGTTGCTTCGATTCTTGCGGGCGGATCGGCCCCTTGTCGACCGCGTCCTTTGGGATTTGGAGCAGGCCATTCTTCATGCCTGGCTGGAAGGGCACGGGCAGGCGGAGGGCCAAACCATTCATCACACGTTACAGCCGCTTTCCCGATAAAGAAGGAACTCGAAGTTGCCGATGATCTTTTTGGATTGGCACCCCAAAAGGGAACGGCGTGGTTTCACGCGGTGGCCCTTGTTCTTTCCGTCGCCCTCGGTGGCATCTGTTGGCTGAAAGGGGAAAGGCCGGGCCGGCGGCATTGAACCGTTTGAAAGGCGCCCGTCTTTGAATTTCGGCAAACAGACGGGCCGGAACCCACGGGAGAAAACCGTGAAGCGCATTCTTCTGGGTTTTCCGATCGCTTTTTGGGCGGCCGTTTTCATCGCTGCAGATTCCCGTGCCGCAAAAAGGCATCCGGCGTCTCAGGGCCTATCGCTTACGGAGGTTGTCTTCACGGGGCTTAAGCCGGTGGAGGCCTTGAAGCCGCAAGCTCACACAGGGGAGCGCTGGCGGTGCGTCCGAAAATATCTCGACGCCGTTCCGGCGGTGTCGATCCTTCGAAAATTTACAGCCCCCGCCTCGTCGGAAGAAGCCGTTTCGCTGAGAAAACGCCACCTCACTTTGCCCCCAACCCACGCTTTATTGAAGGCTGGCATTTGGCCGACGATCCGTCCCGGTGTGCGACGCGTGAGTATTCCGCCGATGCGGGTCCCGAAAACCCGAGAAACTTCATCTTTTCTCCCGAAGTGGGCAAGACCCTTGCCGGGCCCAACGCCGACCGCGCCGTGGAGCCCAGAGACATTGAAGCCGTGGAACAATTCGGCCGCGGGGTTCTGACGATCGAAGGCTTTCAATTGGCACCCGCTGAAGACGGCTGCCCTGAAATCCAATGGCTGGAATTTTCCGTCCAAGTGCAAGGCGGCTATTGAGCCGCAATTTTTGAATCCCGGGCAAGAAACGCCGAGGGACGACGACGGTGCTCCGCGGAGGGGATTTATGAAAGAAAAAAGATACGGTGAAAAAGTCGGCTGGACCGGGGGGTGGATGGGCGGATTCCTCTGGGTGTTTGTCCTGTCCCTTTTCTTTTTCCATCAAAAGAGGATCGGACCCGGTGCCCTGGGGCTTCTCCTGTGGGCGGCGGCCGTGGCCGCCGTCCTTATTTTCGCGCCCTGGCGGCACCCCACAACCCCCTATTGGAAGCTGATGCTCGCCCCGTACGGCGTGTTTTTGGGGACCGTGGCATGGGCCTTGTGGGCTTTCGGCGGCGTGAAAAATGCCGGCTTCAGTGCGTGGAATCTTCTGTGGCTCATTCCCGCGTTGAGCCCCTTTGGCCTGTTGAGCCCCAGGAAATGGACCCAGGACGAGGACCGACCTCCGGTTTCGCCGGATGGGAGTCCCGATCCCCCTCAGCCCTAGGCGCTTGTCCGGGAAGGGCTCTTCGACGTTCTTTTCGGCTATGCCGCGAAAAAACCCGGCCTTTCGAGGAAAGCCGGGTTCTTTATGAGCCGCGACAACGAGGGAAGAGGATTCAGTGGGCCGGGGCGGCTGTGGGGGATCCCGTGACCACGGCCATCCACTTTTCCAGCGCTTCCACTCGGGCGTCGTAGCCCGGAACGCCCAAGAGCTTGGCCCCTTGAAGGTTGGGAAGGACGGTCTTGTAGGCTTCGGCCAGTTCCTTTTCCTTGGCGGCTACGGCGGTGATGCCGTCCCGGGCGGCCTGTTCCACGATGGGCCGCAGCGCTTTTAAGGCCTCTTCCGGGGAGGGGAAGGGCTTGCCCACCAGTGCTCGGGCGCCTTCCGCCGTTACCGGGATAAAGCCGTAGCCGGGAACGGCCGAACCGATGAAACCCCATAGACGACCTTGGCACAGGCCCAGGCCGCCGCGTTCGGCGCGGAAGTAATAATGTGTCGGCGTCGCAAACAGCACCAGAACCCCCACCACGAGGACCACGGCCAGGATTGCGGCACCCTTTGTGAGAAGACTGCGGTTGATGCCCGAAACCACGATGCGCTTGTCGCCAGTGCCCTGCATAGCCACCCTCCGTCTCTAAAGCCTTGCCGTATCCGAGTGCCCACGAGCCGCAAACGGCTGCCAATCTAGTCAACGCCCCGGCGTGAGTCAAACGAATTGTCCCCGGAACCGCGCGCTGTGCGGACCGCCTCGGCGGCTCTCATGTCGCCGTACCAGTCGATCTGGCGGCAGATGCCGCGGATGATTTTCACTTCCCGAGCCTGAAGCCCGATGCGGCTGAAAAAACGCCGAAGGCTTCGCATCCAGTACTGCGGGTTTTCCGGATTGACAAAATGAATCTTGGCCAGGGTCTCCTGCAGATGGGTGTACATGGCTTCCAGTTCGAAGCTGGTGGCCAGTTTTGGGGTGAACGTGGCGGGCGGTTCCTCGGCGGCCCGAAAGATTTCGTAGGTCATGATCATGACCGCTTGGGCGAGATTCAGCGAAGCGAATTCCTTGGACGTGGGGATGGTCACCAGCGCGTGGCAGAAGGTCAGTTCCCGATTGGCCAGGCCGCGGTTTTCCGGGCCGAAAAGGATGGCCGTGCGGTTGTTTCGGCTGATGTCCACCACCTTTCGGGCCATCTCCCTCGGGTCCATGACCGTGGGGCGGTTCGAACCTGTTCGCGCCGTCGTTCCGATGATATAGTGAAATGATGCCAAAGCGTCGGCGAGCTCGTCGTAGACTTCCATCTCGGCCACCACATCTTCGGCGGCGTGGGTGGCCATTTTGAGGATTCGGGTGAGGTCGCAGTCCAGCGGGTCCACGACGACCAGGCGCCGGATGCCCATGTTCTTGGCCGCTCGTGCGGCGGCCCCGATATTTTCCGGAAAATGGGGCCGATGCAGGACCACGGCGATGTTGTCCAAAACGGTGCGGCACGGTTCCATGACTTGCCGGGGACGCTCCTTGAAAGGGGGAATGGTCCGAAAGAGCCCATCGTCGGACGGCGTGTCATTATAAGGAGTGGGCGTTGGGATGCAAGAAGGTGTTGGTCCATCCATGAAGGGGGGAGCCATGGGATCGGGTAAGATTCGGGAATCCGTCATCGCCGGGACGTGGTATCCTGGAAATCCGGAAAAACTCCGAAAAGAAATCCAGACCTATCTGTCTCGGGTTTCAGGGGCCTCCCTGTCCGGTCGCCTGGTGGGGCTTGTGGCCCCGCATGCCGGATACATGTATTCCGGCCCTGTGGCGGCCCACGCCTTCAAGCTCCTGGAAGGCAAACCCGTCGAGCGTGTGGTGATCCTGGCCCCGAGCCACCGCGCTTATTTCAACGGGGCCAGTGTGGACGATGCGGCGGGTTATCGCACGCCCCTGGGGGTGGTGCCGGTGGATCGGCCTCTGGCCGAGCGGCTCATGGCCCACAAAGACCTCTTTTCCTACGTCCCGCAGGCGCACGCCCAGGAGCATTCCCTGGAAATCCAATTGCCCTTTCTCCAGGTGGTTCTGGGAACCTTTGCCATGACCCCCGTGCTCATCGGCGATGTGTCCCTGGACGGATGCCGACGCATCGCCCGAATCGTCGCCGAGGCCGTGGGCGACGATGACGTGCTGCTCGTGGCCAGCACGGACCTTTCCCATTACTATGCTTACCAGGAAGCCAAGAAACTGGACGCCCGCGTGATCGAACTGGTGGATCGGTTCGATCCCGAGGGGCTTTTCGAGGCTCTGCGAAAGCGCGAATGCGAAGCCTGCGGCGGCGGTCCTCTGGTCACCACGCTCCTTGCGGCCCGGCATCTGGGGGCGACCAAAGCCCGGGTGCTCCATTACGCCAACTCGGGGGATGTGACGGGCGACGTACGCGGCGTGGTGGGTTACATGGCCGCGGCCCTCGTGGATAACCCCGGAACAAGCCGAATTCGTCCCCAGGACGCGACGAGCCGAGAAAATTCCACGGAGAGCGCCTTTTCCGAAGAGGAGAAGGCGGCCTTGAAGAATATCGCCCTTCAGGCCATCCGATGGAAACTCTTGGGGGATCCCCAGCCTGTGTATCGGGGTGATTCGCCCAGGCTCCTGGAAAAGCGCGGTGCTTTCGTGACCCTGCACAAGGGCGATGCCCTTCGCGGATGCATCGGCTATGTGGAAGCCCACAAGCCTCTGTGGGAAACCGTCAAAGACGCCGCCGTCCAGGCGGCTTTTTCCGATCCTCGGTTTCCGCCGGTGCGCGCCGACGAACTGGAGGAACTGCAGCTGGAAATTTCCGCCTTGACGCCCCTGGAACGCATCCGTGAACCCTTGAACTTTACCGTCGGGCGTCACGGCTTGGTGGTGCGAAAGGCCTACCACAGCGGGCTTCTGCTCCCTCAGGTGGCCGTGGAACACGGCTGGGGCAAGGAGGAGTTTCTTTCCTGGACGTGCAAAAAAGCCGGCTTGCCGCCTGAGAGTTGGAAACGCGGCGATGTGGAGATCTATCGGTTTTCCGCCGACGTGTTTTAGGCCGGCCGCTGCACCAAGGCCGAAGAAAGGAGCCGTCCGTGGGAGAAGTCATCGCTTTGGATGAAAAACGCCGCCGTCTTCGAGCCCGACGGGCGTTTCATCTGTGGGAAAGGCGTTTCGGTCGCCTTTTCGATGAAAACACTTCGGTGCAGGACCTTCCCGACGAGGTGCTGGCCGTCTTGGTGCAGCCGGGGGATGTGGGCACGCGGCTGGTGCAATCTTTGGTGGTCAAGGTGATGACGGGAGAAGACGCCGCGGATCTGGAGGGCTTGACGCCGCCGGAAAAGATCCGGGCCATCGATCTGACGCTTCTCATGGTGGACCAGATCCGATTCGAATGCATGCGGCGGCTGGGATGGGTGGAACCGGACCCGAGAGCCCAATGGCCCATTGTGGATCTTCTCATCCGCCATGCGGACGGCAACGCTCAGGAAGTCCAGCGGACGCCGAGCCTTCTTCCGTCGCACCCGCTCTACGCCCAATACGAAAAGACCTTCGTCGGGGATCAAGCGGCTTTTGTCCGCAGGCTCATCCCTCGGGCCATCGAGGAATTCGTGCATCGCCGCAAAAGCTGAAAAGGTCCTAAGAACCTATCCGAAAACGGAAATGGCCTTCGGCGTAAGGCATGGCGGTGGCGGCGGAAAGCTTCCCGAAGGGCGCTTTTTGTGCCGCGCCGGCCTCTCCGCGGCGCGGCACAAAAAAGAAAGCTCTGCGTCCTCGGCGTCTCTGTGGTGAACTTTTAAAAAGAAACGCCGTGAAGTCGTGATGCCATTCGCAGACACGCTCCTATGAAGCCGGCGCTGCGTCGAGGGAAGGGGCGTCGCCTTTGAGGGCGGCAAGGATGGCGGCCCCGACGAGGAAAAAGACGAGAAGGGCCAGAATGGCCGGCCGCGGCGTGCCGAAAAGATCGCGCAGAAGACCGAAGACGGCGGGGCCGAGGATGGCCGAAAATTTCCCGCCGATGGCGAAGAACCCGAAGAACTCCGCGCTCTTTTCCCGGGGAATCATGCGGCTGAACAGGGAGCGGCTGAGGGCCTGGCTGCCGCCGAGGATGAAGCCCACGACGGCCGCCAGGATCCAGAAATGGACGGCGGAACGCATCCCATAGGCGAAAAGGACGACGGCGCACCACACGGCCAGGCTGGCCAAAAGCACCCGGCGCGTTCCGTAACGTTCCGCCGCCCGAGCCAGCAGGGTGGCTCCGGGAAAGGCGATCCACTGGGTCATAAGAAAGGCGCCCGTAAGGGATGCGGTGGAAAGGCCCAGTTCCGTGGCGCCGTAGACGGAGGCCATGGTGATCACGGTTTGAATGCCGTTGTTGTAAAAGAAATAGGCGACGATCACGGCGGCCGCACGCGGCCGGGAGCGCAGATCCTTCCACAGGGCGAGGGCGGATCGGGCCGGGCCGTTTCCGGCATTGGCCGGTTTCGGCGGGTTCGGCGGAAGCCACAGGGCGCACGGGATGGTGAAGAAAGCCCACCAGAGGCCGACGGTGAAAAAGGCGAATCGCACGACCTGGTCGGTGGTTTCCAGACCGACCCACCGGGGGTGATAAAGAAGTACGAGGTGTACCGCAAGCAGCAGCCCGCCGCCCACGTAACCGAAGGCATAGCCCAAACCCGAAAGCCAATCCTGTTCGGATTCCGGCGTGATGTGCGGCAGAAAGGCATTGTAGAAGATTTCGCTTGCGGAAAAGCCGGCATAGGCGACGATGAAAATGGCCAAGGCGCGGAAGACGGCTCCGGCCTGGGCGCAGGCAAGAAGGGATGTGGCGGCCGCACCGGCAAACGCCGCGGCAAGGAGCACCGGCTTTCGCGTGCCGCGGCTGTCGGCCCACCGGCCGAGCAGGGGGGCGATAAGGGCGACGCCCAGAAGGGAGGCGGAGACGGTATAGCCCCATAAGGAGGCCGCATGGGTGTGCCAGCGCAGCGGACCGACACCCAAGGAAATCCCTTCCGGCGGCATGACGACCTTGGCGAAATAGACGGGAAACAAGACGGCGAGAATACTGGTGGCGAAAGCGGAATCGGCCCAATCGTAGAAACACCAGGCCCATTGGGCTTTGGTCGTCGGCACGAGCCGCCGAAGCGTCGCTTTCAAGGAAGACCCCGATGCCCAAAGAGCGTTTCCATATGCTGCTCGCCCGGGAAGCGGCCCGTATTCATGCCGGGGCCGCCCGGTTCACTCTGGACGAAGAATCCTACCTGCTGGGATCCATCATGCCGGACACCTTGTTTTACGAAGTGCCGCACATGAGGCTTTCCCGGCTGGGACGGCGCCTGCACCGGCTGCAAGGGCAGCCGGGGGCGGCGCTGTGCCGAACCCTTTTGCGCGAAGCCGACCCGCAGGATGTCCGGCATCGTTCGTGGCTTCTGGGCATGATGAGCCATTTTATCGCCGACGCCTTTTGGCACGGGCTGGTCTATCATTACAGCGTGCCGCCGTTTTGGCCGTGCCGATACTACCGGCTCAAGGCCAATTCGTGCCATTTTTGGCTGGAAAGCCAGTTGGAAGCCCACTGGATCCCCCTTGTGGGCCCCCGAGACGGGTTCCGAAAAATCCTTGCCACAATTCGACGCCGCCTGTGCCGCACCCATCCCGGTCCGCAGTATCTCAGAAAGTTTCTCGAAAGGGCCGTGGGAAGGGGCGTGCCCTCGGAAAAAGCCCTGAGGAAATGCCTCTTTTGGCAGGCGACCCTTCTCGGGCTCTTTACGGATCCGCCGGGAGACGGCCTGCATGAACGATTGCTGCACAGCCGCTGGGGCCGCCCCCTGGGGGCTCTGCTCGTCCCCAGGGCCTCGCGCCTTGCCGAACTGATGGCCATGGCACCGGACCTTCCCGAGTTCCACCTGGGCTTGCACCCGTTCGATGGAAGACTGCTGGCCCGTTCCGTCGTCGGCATTGCGGCAGAGATCGGCGCCTCCCGATTCTAGGGCGGCGGGGTCGCCCCCTTAATGGACAGCTCGGCTTTCCCCTCGGCTTTCTTCCACGGGTTCGAACCGGGCCACCAGCCGGTCCACCACCTCTTCCACCGCCTTGATAAAGGGGCTCGTCCCGGAAGCGCCTTCCATGACGGGCTTTCCTTGGTCGCCGCCCGCAACCACGGCCGGGTCAAAGGGAAGGGATCCGAGAAACTCGATGCGCATGAGCTCGGCGGTTTTCCTGCCGCCCCCGGTGCTGAAGATGGGGATGAATCCCTGGCAGTGAGGGCAATAGAGCCCGGCCATGTTTTCCACCAGACCCGCGATGTCCAGTTGCACTTTCTTGCAGAAGTTGATGGACTTGCGCACATCGGCCAGGGCCACTTCCTGCGGCGTGGTGACGATCACCGCCTTGGCGTCGGGGATGATTCGAGCGATGCTCAAAGGTTCGTCCCCGGTTCCCGGAGGGCAGTCCACCACCAGGAAATCCAGGTCGTTCCAGGTGCAGTCGCTGATGAACTGCTGAATGACGCCGTGTTTGAGGGGGCCGCGCCAGATGACGGCGGAATCCGTGTCTTCCAACATGGATTCGATGGAGACGACTTTCAGGTTGGGGCTGTATTCGTGGGGAAGGATTTCCTGGTCCTGGCTCACGCGCAGAAGGCCGTGGAGCCCCAGCATCTTGGGAATGCTCGGCCCGTGCAGGTCGATGTCCATGAGGCCCACCTGGTAGCCCTTGCGGGACAGGGCCAGAGCGATGTAGACGGCCACGCTGCTTTTGCCCACGCCGCCTTTGCCGCTCATGACGATGATCTTGTTCTTGATGCGGGCGAGTTTGCACGCCAGGATCTCGTCCTTGGAGCCTTTCTTTCGGCTTTCGCAGGTGGAACACGATTTGCCTTCACATGTCGCCATAGCATATTCTCCTCACATGGATGGGATCGGGAAAATCGGCGCTAAAGTAAAGGCAGGGTCCCGGATTGTCAACGGAGGAGGGGCGGAATGGCCGAGGCTCGCGACGCGCGGGCGCCCCGGGTCTGCCCTGGGACGTTTTCATGGAATGTGGACAAAAGGAGGAAAACCCATGTTGGAAAAAACCCTTGTGGAACAGACGAAACAGACGGCCGCCAAGCTTTTCGGGGGCCCGGTGCGGCTCAAGGTGCCCTACGAGCTGTGGAAGGAGTTCGACCCCGGTTTGGCCCGGGATCTTTCCCTTTTCATCACGGGCAATTTGTACTCGCGAACCGTGCTTTCCCTTCCCGAAAGGCAGCTCGTGGCGGTGTCGGCTCTGGCTGCGTTGCAAAAGACCGAGGAGCTGCGCCTCCATATCCACGGGGCGTTGAATGTAGGGGTCAAGCCACGGCATGTGGCGGAAGCCATTTTCCAGGTGGGGGTGTACGCGGGGTTTCCGGTCGTCAACGCCGCCCTGGCTGTCTTGAAGGATGTGCTCCTGGAACGGGGCCAGTGGCCGCCCCACTCCGACGAGGAAACGTAGCCTTGCGCCGTCCGGTCCCCTGCCGTTTGTGGGAATCCCACGGCCGCCGTGTCTGCCCCCTTCGCGGTTGTAGGTTGGGCCCAATCCGTGGGTCAATCACGTCCTTTCCCCGATGACGACCGTGGGCTTGCATCGTTTTTTCCCATGACTATCCTAAACATCGTTGGGCCCCGCTTTGGGGGTCGATTTTTGGGGTTGCACAGGAGGATGCCGACATGCCCATCTATGAGTATCGCTGCGAGAAGTGCCGAAACGAGTTCGAGTGCTTTGTGTGGACTTCGCAAGAGGCGGCATCGGTGGAATGCCCCCGGTGCGGATCCAAGGACGTCAAGAAACTGCTTTCGTCCTTCGCCAGCAAAGCGCCTCTTTCCAGCGTGTTGGGAAGCGGATGCGGCACGGGCGGCTTCAGCTGAGCGACCTAACGGGGACCGATAGGCTATCGGTCGAAGAAAACCCTCGGGTTTGAAAACCCCCTCAAGAGAGGAAAGCCATCATGAACGAAGATCTTTTGTGGCTCGGCGGCGCCGTTGTGCTCTGGATCGTTCTCAACAAGTGGATTTTGCCCAAACTGGGCGTTCGCACGTGAATGGCCGACTCTTGCGAGATCGGGCATTCTCGCACGAAAGACAAAAGTTCCGCATCCCGCTGAACAGCCTTCAACGGTTCAGACGGATCGGCAATTAAGGCTGGATTTCCCATCAAGGCCCAACGCGTGTGAAGGAACCTTGTCGGCCGATGCGCCTTGCCGCATCGGCCTTCGTTTTTCCGTGCCGCGCCCGGCGCGGTGGGGGTTAATCCAAAGATCGTTTCTTCCTTCTGAGGTTTTTCACGCGAAGGACCACGGCCGCCAGGGCGGCGCAGGCCACGGCGGCGCCGAGGATGTAGGCCGCAGGTTTCCAGATCTGCCGCCATGGGTATTGGCCCAAGAGCAGAATGGAATGCCACAGGCGAATGAACACGTTGGCGGGGGGAACGTCCGTGGTGCTGACGAGATCCACCGTGGCCAAGGTGGCGTCTCCGGCTTTGAGGAACGCGTGTCCCAGCGTTTGGCCCTTCTGGATCGGGGCGATGACCGCCGGCGGAATGTCCATCACCCACTGCACGCCTTGCGCTTTTTCCTTGCGCACCACAACCGGGGTCGTTTCCTTGAAATAGAGCGCCACTTGCGGGGCGGCCCCTTTCCAGACCTTGACCACCGCCGCCGGCTGCGACGGGTTCGGCGGCGGGATGAACGCATAAAGCCGAAAACCGTAGTTCAGCAGAGCGAGCGCCTCTTTTTCCCTGACGGCCGGCGTGGCCGCGCCCATGACCACGGCGAGCAGGCGAAGCCCGTTGCGCTGGGCCGTGGCCATAAGGTGATAGCCCCCGTCGGCCACAAAGCCCGTCTTCAGGCCGTCGACCGAACTGTCCTTGAGGAGCAGTCGGTTGCGGTTGGGCTGGGTGATGTCGTGATAGGTGTATTCCGTCATGGAATGGAACCGTAGGCTTTGGGGAAAACGGCGCAGATAAGCCGTTGCCAGGGTGGCCATATCGCGGGCTGTGGTCATTTGCCCCGGGGCGGGAAGTCCGTGAGGATTCAGAAACCGGCTGCGGCTCATGCCCAGTTCCTGCGCCTTTTGGTTCATGGCCGCGACGAAGGCGTCCACGGATCCGTACAAGTGTTCCGCTACGGCGACGCAGGCGTCGTTTCCGGACACGACGGCGATTCCTTTCAAGAGTTCTTCCAGAGGGATTTTATTGCCCAGTTCCACGAACATCTTGGATCCCCCGGTCTGCCAGGCCGTCTTGCTGATGTAGATGGAATCGTCCAATTTCACGTCGCCTTTTTCCAGCGCTTCGAAAATCAAGTATAATGTCAGGACCTTGGTGAAAGAGGCCGGAGCGATGGCGACGTCGGCATTGTGCTCGATGAGCGTTTCCTTGTTGGTCACATCCACGAGCATGGCCGACGTGGCGTTGACGGTTATGGAAGATTCCGCGGCGCCCAGAGCGGACCCGGCGGCCGAAAAGAGGCAAAAAGCGGTGAAGACCAAGAGCGACAGTCCCCGCGTGAAGGAGAGGAGCGGACGAGCCGTGCCGTTTCGTCTCATGAGCGTTGTGTCCTCCGCAATGTGTCCGGTGCATGTTCTAACCTTCCGACGGGAAGCGGGCCCGCCTTCGGCTTTGGGGCGTGTTTCCAGGCAGCCCTCGAGCCGCGGACACTCTTAGCAGCCCGAAACCGCAAATTCAAGGGGCAGGGGGCAGCTGCCAAGCCGAGCTTCAGACGGAATGAGAATTTTCTTTTTTAGGCGTTAACTATTGGCAGCGGACAAAGACCGAATGAGCAAAAGCAAAAAAATTCCAGTCCTGAGCAGAAAGTGGCCATTCTGAAGAGCCACCTTGTTGAGAAACCTGGTTGACAAGGTTGCGATTTGTGATCTTTGTGATGATCTCGGGCTCGACCCTACGGTCTTTTCCCGTTGGCAGAATCAGTTCTTTGAGAACGGGGTGAGAGCCTTTAAGGGCACTGAGGACCATCGATCCGCCCCGTTGGAAAAGAAAGTGATCGAACCGGAGGCAAAGCTTTCCAGAAAGAATGAGGTTCTCTCAGAGGTCATGGAAGAGCACGTGGCGCTCAAAAAGTCTTGGGGAGATCTGAGCGGCGTCTCGGTCCCGCATGACACCCGTGATGCCATTGTGGACTTTGCTGAAGAGAAGTTTCAGGCACGCTTCCGTGCCCGAAGGGTTTGACCTTGACACCGGCTCTGGCCATGCTACTCAATGAGGGCCGACGGCTTAGGCCGAGTCCATGATGACCCTTCAGGGCAACGACTCACTAGCTTATTTTCGAAGGTAGAAAATTCCATTTGCCGTTGAGCCAAGGCACCTTTGGCAGCCGTGCGTGACGGCGGGAGCGCCAGCGCGCTACAGTGGGCTCAGCTTGAGGCCCAATGGAGGAAGATGTGGCGATGGAACTCCAGGTCCTGCCGAAAGGACAGATTATGCTAGTATTTCTCTGTCCACGAGACCACATTTGGGGTGAGCCATGGGAAGCTACGATGCGGCGGTCAAAGTCATCTTGAGCCATTGTCGGCAGGCTGCCCTCGAATATTTTCTGGGCCTTGAGGTGGTGGAATCCGAGGTCATGGAATTGCCGCAGGAGACCGCGACCCTGCGGCGAAGCGATTTTCCCATTCGGGTGCGAACCCCCGAGGGACGTCTTTTTATTGTGCTTTTGGAGGTGCAGAGCCGTTGGGAGCACGACCTTCCTCTGCGGCTTTTGGAATACGACGCACGGTATCGACTCAAAACGGGCCTGTCAGTCCTTCCCGCTATCTTGCTCTTGACTCCCAGTGGGGCCGTGGTGGAGCGGTTTGAAGATGAAGGCCTTCGGTATGCGTTTCGGGTCATTTCCCTTGCGGCCATGGAGGCACGGGAGCTCTTGAGAACCGGCAATCCGTGTCTTTTTCCTTTTGTTGCCTTGATGAAAGGGGGCGTGGAGCTCTTTGATGAGGCCGAGCGGGCCCTGACCGATTCCATGCCGGCGGGGCCTGACAGGGCGGATCTTTTAACCGGGATGGCGCTTTTGTCCGGGCTTGTGTCCAAGGAACTCCCCCAAAGGCTGTTAAGTCGTAGGAGGGACATCATGATGGAGTCCGTGGCCTATGAGATGATCAAGAAAGAGGGCTACGACGAGGGGATGCAGCAGGGCATCCAACAGGGCATCCAACAGGGACTGCAGCAGGGAATGCTGGTGGAGGGCCGAGAGATGGTGATTGAGGCCTTGGCGGAGCGCTTCGGCCCGGTTCCCCACGACATCGAAGAGGCGATCACGGCCATGGAGTCGCGCCGTCAGCTTAAAGAACTGTTGCGGTCGGCCCTACGTGTACGAAACATCGATGAGTTCCGAAAGCTGCTGACATAGGCTCAGGAGGAGAGGGCAGTGAGGGATGGGCCTCTTTCTTGTGCCTTTTCTCCGTGTCTTTTGGAGAGCAGAACGTGGAAAGAATGTCTGCTGAGCGTGTCGGAAGGCAACATGGGGCATCTTTAAGGCTGGTCCACCTGAACGTCCAAGCCGCCCCGTGGGAAGAACTTCAGAACACGGGACGGCGGCTTTTGTTGAGAACTCTTCCCGGATGAATCGGGGTCTTGGGCGTGTCCGGCGCAGGCATTCAGGCGCTTGCGAACTTGGGCAAGATCCAGGTATAGGGTCGGCAGGGTTTGGCGTTCCCTCGGCTCACCCTCTTCGCTCACTGTGCCACAAGGTGAGCCCAATCGAGCGCGTCCAGCGTCACGAACTCCTGCCAAAAGGACACGGCCTGTGCCCATAACGCGACGGGAAACCTTGAACCCCTAACCCACGCCGGTTCCGCCGCCCAGTCCCCTTGCCGGGCATCACGCGCCCTCCGCCGGCATTCGCCCCTCGAGTCGACCATCAGGTGCGCCCAAACAACGCCCTAAGCAGAAACCAAGACATCTCCCGTCGATTAACCCTCAAAAAACACCGCCACACCGTGTTCTAAAGGCGCTTCCCATGTGGTGTCGTCGTAATTCAGGTGGACCAGCTTAAAGATGCCCCACATTGCCTTTCGACAAACTCAGCAGGCCTTCTTTGAACCCAAGGCTGCCGTAAGGACACGAAAAAAACGGGCAGCTTGTGCCGAAGTGATACCATCAGCGGCCATCATGCAGACAGACCGCATCGCGGGTATGCCTGCCGCGACGCCGTATCATGAGTGGACCCGCTTCCCCATGCCCAGGCGGATGGCGGATCACGGCCGGATGAGACGAGGGGCCCGTCCGGGCCCCATGAATCGCCGGCGGTTACAGGCGCGGCTGCCAGCTTTCCATTTCGGTAAATTCAAAGACCGACGGTTCTTTGGGTTTCTGTTCCAGTTTGTTCAAGGCGTTGATGAAGGCTTTGGCGCTGGCCAAGACGATGTCGGTGGCCACCCCGCGTCCTTGCACCTGCTGGGCGTCTTCTTCCAAATGGACAATGACTTCGCCTAAGGCGTCCGTTCCCGACGTGACGGCGTTGACTTCGTAGCGCAGCAGCTTGGGGAACCGATGGGTCATCTTGCAGATGGTCTTGAAGGCGGCGTCCACCGGCCCTTGGCCGAACCCGGCGTCTTGGCGCACCTGGCCGTCCATTTCCAGTTGCACGGTGGCGTTGGGAACGGAAATGGATCCGGCGGAAACATTCAGATAAAGGAGCTTATACCGTTGGGGCGGGGCGAGGATCGTTTCGTCCAGCAGGTTTTCCACATCGGACTCGTAGATCTGCTCCTTGCGTTCCGCCAACTGCCGGTAGGCCTCCCAGCATTGGCGCACCGCCTCGTCGTCCACGGCAAGGCCCATCCGCCGAAGCCGCTCGCCGAAGGCTTCCACGCTCATGTCCTTGGCCATGGGTTCGGGCGCCGCCTCCAGGCCGAACTGGTTCGGGTCCATGATTTCGTAAGGCGGCTGGGCCGATTCGTCGCCCAGTTGAGGGACGGTCGTTTCATAGACGAAGGCATGGGCGCCCACCACGGGTTTATGGACCTGAAGGGTGATGCCCGTCAGGCGCTTGACGAGACGGCATGTGGGGCCGATCTGGGTCGTGTCCGCGGCGATTTCGGCCTGGAACCGGTCCCCGCGCGTCTTCAGGATCGCCACGATCTCTTCGAGGGGCGTGTTGCCGGCCCGTTCGCCGATGCCGTTGATGGTGCCGTGGATTTGGGTCGCCCCGGCGCTCACCGCCGCCAGGCTGTTGGCCGTGGCCAGTCCCAAGTCGTTGTGACAGTGAACGCTCAGAATCACCCCCGATCCGTCGCCCAAAGCGGCCTTGACGGCCCGAAAGACGGTCTCGATTTCCGCGGGCGTGGCGTAACCCACGGTGTCGGCGATGTTGATGACCGTCGCCCCGGCTTCGGCCACGGCCTTGGCCATGGCGATGATATGGTCCGTGGAAGCCCGAAAGGCGTCCACGAGGGAAAATTCCACGTCGTCGCAGCGTTCCTTGGCCAGCCGCACGGCTTTTTGCGCCAGATCCAGTGTCGCCGGGAAATCCCTCTTGAGGTAATGGCGCCGATAGAAAGGCGAGACGGGGGCAAAGGTGTGCAGGCGCGGTCGTGAGGACGATTCCAGGGCGCGCATGGCCACGTCGAAGTCCGTGGGGTTGGTGGCCCGAGCCAGCGCCGCCACCACCGGCCCGGAAACCCTTTGAGCGATGGTGCGCACGGCCTCAAACTGCGCTTCCGAGGCTGCGGGAAAACCGGCTTCGATGACATCCACGCCCAGGCGCGCCAATTGCACGGCCAGACGGACCTTTTCGGGGATGGTGAGCATGATTCCGGGGGATTTTTCCCCGTCACGCAGCGTGGTGTCAAACAGGCGAATGGCGGGCATCGGTGTCCTCCTCATCAGATGGTGGGTGTGCTCCCCGTGCGGGACATCTTTTTCCGAGTGCGGCGATAGTGGCAGCCCCATCGCTCTTTTGTCAACATGTTTGCGAACATGAAAAAGAACACGGCCCGGGTTGGCCCACGATGAAAGATTGGGGTTGCATTCGAAAATTTTCTGTGTATAGTGTGCCCGTTTGGCTCGCCTCCGTTTATGGCGTTTGGCTGGAAGCATGCGGTTAAGAGCCGAGTGCGGTTCCCCCCCATGAATTGGAGGTTTTTTGTTTTGTTAACCCTCAAAAAAGGTATACCCATGACGTGAGGAAGCAAAAAAGAAAATGAAATCACTAGGAAAACACCTCATCGTTGAGCTCTATGACTGCGACTTCGGCCTCATCAACGATGTCTCCCAGGTGGAGAAGATCCTTGTTGAGGCGGTCGCCATCTCCAAGGCCACCATTGTTCAACCCGTTTTCCACCAGTTTTCGCCGCACGGCGTGAGCGGCGTCGTGGTGATCGCCGAATCCCATTTTACCATCCACACATGGCCGGAATACGGCTATTGTGCGTTGGACATTTTCACGTGCGGCGAGCTGATCGACTCCGATGCGTCTCTCGACTACCTGAAACAGGCTTTCAAGGCAGGCAGCCTCTCTGTCATGGAGATCAAACGAGGGGTGTTGAATCTGCCGGCGGAAAGACTGAGACACAAGCCGTGATGGAAAAGCATCAGGGCCGCCTGTGGTTCCGCGAACTGCAAAGCAGTGGCGAGGAAACGTCTTACCTGTGCCGTGCGGTGCTCTACCACGGGCGTTCCGCCTATCAGCAGATCGATATTGTGGAGACCGAGATGCACGGCCTCGTGCTTTTCCTGGACGGGGTCGTGCAGTCGGCCGAAAAGGACGAGTTTATCTATCACGAGGTGCTCGTCCATCCCGCCATGTGGAGTCATCCCGCCCCCCGCAGCGTGCTCATTATCGGGGGCGGGGAAGGCGCCACCTTGCGGGAGGTGTGCCGGCACAAGGACGTGCACCGGATTGTGATGGTGGAGATCGACGGGGAGCTGGTGGAGGTATGCACGCGCCTGCTTCCCCAATGGCATCAAGGGGCCTTCGACGATCCACGGGTCCAGTTGATCGTCGGGGACGGACGGGCCTTTGTGGAAAACACCGAGGAGCGGTTCGACGTGGCCGTGTTGGACCTCAGTGATCCCATGGACGACAGCCCGGCGGCGCTTCTCTTCACCCGGGAATTTTACGAAAAGGTGGCCGATCGACTCACCCCCGAAGGATGCGTGGCCGTCCAGGGGGAATGCATCAGCCCGCAAAAGGTCGCCGCCCATGCGCGGATCGTCAACACCCTGAAGCGCGTCTTTCCCGTGGTACATCCTTGTCCCTACAGCCTGCACAGCTTTCATCGACCCGACGCCCACATCCTGGCGAGCAAGAATCCGCGCTGGTCCGTCGCCGCCGTCGTCGAGCGGGCGCGATCCACCTCATTGCCGCTGCGCTACCTCAGCCCCGCCATGGCGGAAAAACTGTTCGCCGTTCCTCCCTATCTGGAAGAGGCCTATGCGGTTCATGCCGAACCGCTGACGGATGCCGCCCACCATCTTTCGACCGAAGATCTCCTTTAGGAGTCTGTCCGAAAACGGAAGGGGCTGTCCCCTGGGGCGCTGGCGGAAAGCTTCCCGAAGGGTGCTTCTTGTGCCGCGCCGGCCTCTCGGCGGCGCGGCACAAAAAAGAAAGCTCTGCGCCCTCTGCGTCTCTGTGGTGCATTTTCATGAAAGGCCGTGAAGTGCGGAGGAGGCCGCGGCGGCAAGCCGCCCAAGTCTCGACGAAAGGAGGAGGACGTTCATGCCCATCTACGAATACCTGTGCCTGCAATGCGGAAAGAAAAACGAAGTGATCACCTTCCGCGTCTCGGAAGAAGTCGATGTCCGCTGCCGGTATTGCGACGCGACGAATCTCAAGCGTGTGCCGTCCCGAGTGCGGGTGCGTTTGTCCGAAGAAACGCGGCTCGAACGCCTGGCGGACCCGTCCCGGTTCGGTGCCCTGGATGAGAACGATCCCAAGAGCATGGCCAAGTTCATGAAGGCCATGACCCACGAGATGGGCGACGATTTCGACGAGGATGTGGACGCCCTCATGGAGGAGGCCATGGAGGAGGAAGCGTCCGGCAAGGGGGCGTCTTCGGAGGCATCGGACGGCGGCGGCGCCGACGAGGACAGCCTATAGCCCGGCCATGCCGTCCCCTGGCGACCCTTCTTTCTGGAAAACACGCGTCCGGTCCCACCAGGACGGGTGGCGCCTGTGTGACCTGATCCAGTCCGAGTGTTTTATGGAACCGCGGGAGGCGCGGGATTTGGTGGATTTCGGATCGGTGCACGTGGCCGGCCGAGTGGTCCGCGATGGGGATCGTCCCCTGCGGGCCGGGGAGGAAGTGCGCGTCTACTGGCCGTGGTCGGGGGTTCGGCGATTTTACGAACTGGACCCGGCGCGCATCCTCTTTCGGGATCCCTGGATCCTCGCTTACGACAAGGAAGCGGGCATTCCCACCCAGCCCATGCCTTCGGACGCCTACAACAATGTTTTCGAAGCGGCCAAGCGCTTCCTGGCCCAAGAAGGAACCGCCGAGCCCTACGTGGGACTCCACCACAGGCTCGATCGGGAAACCAGCGGCGTTCTCGTGATGAGCGTATCCCGGCAGGCCAACAAGGCGCTGGGGCGTGCCTTTCAAGACCACCGCGTGAAAAAGCTCTACCTTGCTTGGGTTCGCGGCGTTCCCGAGTGGAATCAAAAGGTGGTGCGTCGAGACATCGGGCGTGAAGCGGGCCGGTATGCCGCGTGGGCGCACCGTTCCGGAAAGAGCGCCGAAACGGCGCTGACGACCGTCATTCGAGGACCCGGCCGAAGCCTCGTGCAGGCCGTCCCGAAAACGGGGCGTACCCACCAGATTCGGCTCCATCTCGCCCACGAAGGGTTTCCCATCCTCGGAGACCGCCTCTACGGCGGTCCCGAAGCGGCCCAGGCAGCCCCACGGCTTCTTCTGCACGCCTTTCGGCTGGAACTCCCCCATCCCATGACGGGCGACACCCTCAGCCTGTGTGCGCCTCTTCCCCGGGACTGGCCTTCGGGTCCTGAGCCAGCCATTCCAGGCTGAGCGCTCTTCGAAGTTCTTCGATTTCCCGCAGAAGGTTTTCCGCCGAGGCGGCTGTTTCTTCCAGAACCGTCACGGCTCGAAGGCGCTTGTCTTCTTCCATTTTGCCGTGCTGCAGAAGGTGGCGAAAATCCATGTGGGCCATGCGGGCTCTCGCCTGGAACTCCTCCAAAAGAGACGCCAAAGCGGCATCCAGCAGCTTGTGAAGATACTGATATCGGAAATTCTGGCGGTAATCCCGAAAAGCGTACACCAGCTCGGCGCGCGTTTCCGCCTTGACGACATCGACGGCTTCCAAAAAAGAACCGCTCGGTTCGGCACCGTCTTCCACCGGGCGCTTCTTCCCCAGACGGTTCTTGACGGTGTTCAGAAACCGGTTGAGTCGTCCCAAGCCGAACTTCATGAGCAGCAGCCCTCGTCCCAAGGCATTTTCATCGACAAAGCCGCTGAAGGCCGGCGGGGTGATGTGATGCCATTCGGCCCACGGCTGTTGGGGGGACAAGCCCGGTTCGTGGACGGCGACGCCCAAAGCCTGCAATTCCCGGTGGTATTCCTCCAAGGCGCTCTGAAACAAAGACCAAAAACCCTGGGACGCCTCCCGAATGCGCCTTTTGAGAAACGCCTCCTGCTCCTTGGCGAACCGAATGGTATCCACATTGACGCGATCCACCAGAAAGGCCGAAAGGGATCGGCGGAATTCCATGTAAAAGCCGTGGAGTTGGCGGATCAGCTTGCGCGGGTCGCCCAGGTCCCTGGCGTAGGCGGGATCCACGGGATAATGGTCCACCATGCGCAGGGTTTCCTGCACCACGGGGCCGGAAGAGAGATCGAAGAAGGCGCCGACGGCTTTGTCCAGATCGTTTTTCAGGTTTTCCCGCAAGCCCCCGATGGCGTTTTCCAGGGTGCTCAGGGTGCCGATGAGTTCTTCCTGTCTCCTTTGGAGGTGCCGGGCGGATTGTTCCAGCTGGCTGAGGTCTTTGGCCAGCAGCTGCCTTTTGGTGCGGCACGTCTCCGCAAGGGTTTGGGCCACGGCGGCCAAACGGCCCAGCCCCGTACTGAAAAGGACGCGGGTACGCTGCGTTCCCACGCGGTCGGCCAGTTCCTTTTTCAAGTCGTCGAATCCCAAGGCGTGGGCAAACCGTTGGGTCGCCTCGTCGCGCCACATGGCCAGGCGCAGGGCTTCCCGGGAAGACGGCGGCGGCTCCTGGGCGGCCAAAAGATGATACAGGCCGGAGAAGGCATATACCCGCGGGGTTGGGACCGTCCAGCGCAGTTCCTTGGCGAATCGTTCCACGGAGGCGTGGATGTCGTCCAGGCCTTGGTGCGTGTCCAGATCCAGGTTGAGGACGAACAGGGTCTGCGGGGTCATGCGCAGGGTCTTGATGAAGTCCAAAAGCTTCAGGTCCGCTTCCCGAAGTCCCGTGCGGCTGCTCACCACATAGACGATGATGTGGCTTTTCAGGAGATACTGCTGGAGCAGGGCGAAGTGCAAAGGGTTCGGCGAGTCGCTCCCCTGGCAGTCGGCGATTTCCACGTCATCGCCGATCCATGGCGCGGGGTAGTGGATTTCCACGTCCTTGAGATAGACGGCCGACGATTCCACGCCGACAAAATCCTGGTGTCGCCTCAGGGTCTTTTCGTCGAAAGTGAGCCTTCGGGGCTGATCCCGCAGAAGATCCTGCACCTTGGGCAATCCTTCCAGGTAGGCGTGGACCAGCAGGAAGGGGGCGTCGAGGAGGCTTCGGTTGTGCTGCAATTCCGTTTGCACCGCGGCCAGTTTCTTGACGAGGCTTTCCCGGTGGGCGCTCTTTCTCAGATCCCAGGTTTTCGAAGGCACGGAAGGGCCTTCGGTGAGGGGGAGCATGGCCACGGCACCGGTGAGGTCCCGATGGATTTCGTCCCAGCTTTTCAATTCCACCCAGCCGCCTCGAACGGCGTTGCATCGGATGCGCGTGATGAAAGAGGTCACGATCCCGGCGCCCCTTTTAAGCAGGTCCCCTCCGAGCAGGGCGTTGATCAGGGTGCTCTTGCCGGACTTGACGGAGCCCGCGACGGCGATGCGAACCAAAGGATCCTGCAGGGCGTGGTGGACCAGGTCCAAATGATCCCGCCATCGTTGGGTCTGCTGTTCGTCGGTGAGCTGTTCCGCCGCCAGGTTTTCCACGGCCCGGCGCAGGGTCTGTTCTCTCAGTTCAATGCCCTTCTTGAAGGCTAGGTAGTCGTTCATGCGTCTCCACGGTCGCTTTCAAAGAGTCCGCTCCGGCCTCGGGCCACAGAGCCGCGGCATGCTAGCCCATTTCGCTTACAGCGTAAACCGGCTTCTGTCCTGATCCAGCGCTTGAAGGACCCACCTCGTGATCTTCTCGGGCTCATCGGCGTGGAACCATCGGAATTCGGGATCCCCCTTGAACCAGGTGAGTTGCCTTTTGGCGTAACGGCGCGTGTCCCTTTGCATGAGCCGTACCGCTTCGTCCAGCGGAACTTTTCCGGCGAGAAACAGGCACATGTGCCGATACCCCAGGGACTGCATGGACTTCAGGGTGCAGGGGTAGCCTCGTGCCACAAGAGCTCGCACTTCGTCCAAAAGCCCCTGGGCCATCATGGCGAGCACCCGTCGATCGATGCGTTCGTGCAGATCGCGCCGTTCCCGGCACAGGGCGATTTTCACCGTTCGGTAAAGACTGTGGCGGAAGCCGTGGGCGTCCTGCCATTGGGAAAGAGCCACCCCGGTGCTTCGAAAGACTTCCAGAGCGCGCACGATCCGCTGGCGGTCGTTGGGATGAATCTTGGCGGCGCAGACCGGATCCACGCGGCGAAGTTCATCGTAGAGAAAAGGGAGGCCCTGGCGTTCCAAATCCTGAAGGATGGCGCGGCGGATTTCAGGATCGGCAGCGGGCCCCGGGCAGAGGCCTCGGGTGAGCGCCTTCATGTAAAGCCCCGTCCCACCGACCACGAGGGGGACCTTGCCTCGGGCGTGGAGGGCCTCGATGATGGGTCGGGCCTGCTGCACAAAAAGGGCGGCGTCGTAGTGTTCGTCGGGGTCGACCACATCCATGAGATGATGCCGGATGCGGGCGCGTTCTTCAGGGGTCGGCTTGGCCGTGCCGATGTCCATGGAACGATAGACCTGCATGGAATCGGCGTTGATGATTTCCGTACCCAAGGTTTCGGCCAGATTCAGGGACAGAGCCGTCTTGCCCACTGCCGTGGGGCCGGCGATGAGGACAACGGGCAGGGTTGCGCACTCGGGGGACGCCGGTCGGTGCGGCACCGAGGCGGCTTTTTCGGGAGGCGGTGGTGACGTGTCAACCCGGTGCGTCATGTTCTCTGAAAGAAACGCTGGATTTGGTCCAAGGTGATTTTCCACCACAGAGGTCTTCCATGAGGGCACGTGGCGGAAAGGCGGGTGGCGTCCAGGTCCTTGAGGAGTTGGCGCATCTCTTCCAGGTTCAGTCGCTGTCCCGCTCGAACCGACGCATGGCAGGCGGCCGTGTGGGCCAGCTTTTCCATGAGGCCCACGCGTGGGGTCCGTTCCTCGGCGGGCGTGGTTTCCGCGAGGCGGCGGATCAAGGCCGCCGGGTCCGTGTGCTTGAGCACGCTCGGCATGGCATGGATGACGAAAGAGCCTCCGCCGAAAGGTTCGATGTCGAAACCCAGGGACTGCACTTCGGGAAGCCACCGGCTCAGGGCATCCGCTTCCAGCGGCGGAAGGTCCAGGACCACCGGCGGGGCGAGCCGTTGGGATCCTGCGGACCCGAAGCCGGCCATCAGCCGCTCATAGGAGATCCGTTCGTGGGCGGCGTGCTGATCGATGAGGATCAGGCCGTCGGGAGCTTCCAGCAGGATGTAGGCGCAGGCGAGCTGCCCAAGGATCCTCAGGGACGAAAAGGCGGGAGGGCCGGTGGGCTCGTGGGGCCTTTCCTCGCGCGGTGCATCCCCTGCGGGGGAGCCTTCCGGAAGGCGGTTCGGCCATGGCATGGGAATGGGTTCGGGCCGAGCCGCGGGTCCGGAAACCGTCCACGGTTGCATGCCTTGCAAGCCGGCTCGACTTTCCGCCGCGGCGGCTGCGGCGGCCGCCGGTCGAGGGCTTTCTAGAGAGGCGTAAAAGGGCCGAGTCCAGGAGGCTTTCATGGCCGATTCCAGCCCCTGGGCCATGGCCCGGCGGACCCCGTCGAGCACGAGAGGCGGATCCCGAAAGCGCACTTCCCTTTTCGTGGGATGGACGTTTACGTCCACGAGGCGGGGAGGGACATCCACAAAGAGGACGACGAAGGGATACGTTCCTTTGGGCAGGAGCGTGTCGTAGGCGGTGAGGACGGCGTGGGTGAGCAGAGTGTCCTTGACCGGCCGTTTGTTCACGAAAAGAAAAAGGCTTCGAGAATTGGCCCGTTGAAGCTCGGGTGGTCCGATGAGGCCGCGCACCGCCGCGTGTTCCGTCTGAAAATCCACGGGGATCAAAGACTTGGCGACAGCGGGGCCGAACACGTGGTAGACTCGGTCGTGCAGGGAAGCGGCTTTGGGAAAATCGTGCACCGTCCGGTCGTGGTGGGCCAGCTGCCAATAGAGGTCGGGTTGGGCCAGGGCCAGCCGAAGGAACATGTCCGAAATATGAGCCGTTTCGGTTTCCACGGTGCGCAGGAATTTCCTTCGAGCCGGCACGTTGTAGAAAAGATCGCGCACGGTGATGCTCGTCCCGGCGGGACAGCCCACCTCCTCCACGGTGCGGATGGTTCCGCCTTCCACCACGATGCGCGTTCCGGAAACGGCCTCCTTTTCCCGCGTGATCATTTCCAAGCGGCTGACGGCGGCGATGCTCGGCAGGGCTTCACCGCGAAACCCCAAGGAACGGATGGCCTGAAGGTCCTCGGCGGTGGCGATTTTGCTGGTTGCGTGCCGTTCCAGGGCGAGCAGGGCATCTTCCGGGCTCATGCCTTCGCCGTCGTCCACCACCCGCACGAGGGCTCGGCCTCCCTTCTCAAGGAAGACTCGGATGCGGCGGGCGCCGGCGTCCACGCTGTTTTCCACCAGTTCCTTGACCACGGCGGCCGGCCGCTCCACCACTTCGCCCGCGGCGATCTGATTGCACAGATGATCGGAAAGGACTTTGATTTTGCCCATGGGCATTGCCTTGTTGACAGGGTGAGGAACTTTCCTCCAGTATGCCGGGCGGAATGAAGCTTTCGAACCCCGGATGCCGCAAGACCGTGCGTTTTCTCTCGGGATGAAAGGGCCCCGGCGATGATGCCCACATTTCAATCGGTGGTCAACTGGCTGAGCAACGTGCTGGATGCCTACACGGTCGCCTTTTTCGTGTTGGATCCGCTCAAAAGCAGCTTCAAGCTCGTGACCTGCCAGTCCTTGAGCAAGCACCTCCAAAGAACTTTAAGTCTGCCCAAAGACGGCAGCGGCATTCTCTCGCAAGTGCACAAGGTCGGGCACACGGTGCATCTGGGCAAGGTGGAAGTAGAAGGGCTCGCGGGCTCTCTTCCTTTTTATCGTGAGGGGGAACAGGGGATCAAGGGGCTTTTGGCCACACCGGTGGCCGGGGACCAGGGTCTTCTGTACGTGGACACCAAACGCCATTGGGGTTTCAACGACAAACAGCAGAAATGGATTCACGAAACGGCGCGGATTCTGGAACAGCTTCTGGATCACTCCCATCGGCTTCAGGAAAGGGAAAGTTTTTCCCGAATCCTGACCCTCTGGCATGACCTGACGGAAGCGTGGGAAAAAACCCGCAGCCGAACCGAGGCGGCCCAGGCCCTGGTGCAGGGCTGTGCGGATTATGTTCGGGCGGACTATGCCTTTCTCGTCACGCGGGGCTGTACCGACAACGCCTACGGGATCGCCGCCGCCGCCGGCAAGGTCCCGCAGCGGCTGCTCCAAACGGCCATCGGGCGGGAGACGAAAGGTTTGGTCATCGAAGCCCTCGAAGCGGGCAAAGGCGTGTTCATTCCCGCCTTGAACCCCGAATCGTCCGACCACTACCTGTTCGTTTCGGGAGAGCCCCTGCCGCACCAGGGGTCCCTGTGGGTGTTGTGCGGCGGGTCGGCGGAACTGGGCTCCCTGGGTTTGGCCCTCCTCGGCAAGAAGCGGCTCACCCTCACTCAGGATGACAAGATCGCCGTGCAGAAAAGTTTCAAGATTTTTGAGGCCTTCTATGAGCGGTGGCATTATCGGCAAAGCTACGCCGAATGGACGTGCCGGGACGGGGCCAGCGGTTTTTTGAACCCGTGGAGCTTTGCCGCTCAGGTGAAAGAGGCGGTGCATACGGCGGTCCAGAACAGCGATCCCCTGGCTTTGGTGATTCTGCAGTACGAGCCCTGGCAATACGCCCAGGCGGTGATTCCGCCATCGGAGCTGGACGTGTGGGAAAGGGCGTTGATGGAAAGCTTGAAAATGCACGTGCCGCCGGGGATCGTGGTGGGACGGCTGGCCCAAAATCGCTGCGGGCTCTTGGCCCTTGGAGGGGAACTGCGGGATCTGCTGGCCGTGGCCGAAAACGTCAGCCGGGTGTGCCGGCGCCTGCCCGGGCCGAAAAAGAAGAAACTGGCCTTGAAGACCTATGTGGGGGCATCCCAAATGCCCCAGGACGGCGTGACCTTCGATGAGCTGTGGATGACCGCCTGCCACCGGCTTTTTGAAGCGCTCCACAGCGGGTCGAAGGAGTCGGCGCAGCCGCCGCCGAGTGCTGAAAAAATTTCAAATTGACCTCCCCACACCTTATGACTAGACTCACGCCAGTTGCCGCGGCGTTTTGAGACGTTTCCGCCATAGTTGGAGAAGGGGCATCGATGCTGGAGAGGCTTCTCGGTTTTCTGGCCAAAGACCTGGCCATGGACTTGGGCACCGCCAACACCCTCATCTACCTCAAAGGCAAAGGCATTGTCCTCAACGAGCCCTCGGTGGTCGCCATCGACAGAGACAACCACAGAGTGGTGGCGGTGGGCAAGGAAGCCAAGAGCCTCATGGGCCGCACGTCCGAAAAGGTGGTGGCCATCCGCCCCCTGAAAGACGGGGTCATCGCCGATTTCGAAGTCACCAGCGTCATGATCAAGGCTTTTCTCTCCCGCGTTCTCTCCCGGCGCCCTCTGGTCAAACCGAAGCTCGTGGTGGCCGTCCCGACGGGGATTACGTCCGTGGAGAAGCGGGCGGTGATGGAAGCGGCGGAACAGGCGGGAGCCGGGCGTGTCCACTTGGTGGAAGAACCCATGGCGGCCGCCATCGGCACGGGCCTTCCCGTCGATCAGCCTGTCGGCAGCATGGTGGTGGATATCGGCGGCGGGACCACCGAAGTGGCGGTGATCTCCATGTTCGCCGTGGCCTACAGCGAATCCGTACGCGTGGCCGGCGACGAAGCCAACGAAGCCATCATGCGTTATGTGCAGCGGGAAAGGAAGATGATCATCAGCGAGGTTCTTGCTGAAAACATCAAGATCCAGATCGGTTCGGCCATCCCCCTGGAAAAGCCCATGAAGCTGGAAGTTCCCGGCAAGGACATCGTCACCGGCATTCCCAAGACCTTTACGCTGACCGACGAAGAAGTGCGTTACGCCATTCAGGAACCGATCCATGTCATCGTGGAATCGGTTCGCCGAGCCTTGGAAAAAACACCGCCGGAACTGGCCGCGGACATCGGCCAAAATGGATTTTGGCTGGCCGGAGGCGGCGCCCTCATCAAAGGACTGGACCGCCTCCTGGAAGAAGAAACCGGGCTGAAGGTGAACATCTCCGACGATCCGCTCACCGCCGTGGTGCGGGGGGCCGGGTCGGTCATCGAGCATTTTAACTATTTCCGTGATGTCTTCGTGAACTAAAAGGAGCCTTCTCCATGGAAAGAGTGTTCACGGCATCGGAAGTTCAAAACAAGATGGATTGCTACGGAGAGTTCAACCGAAACGATACGATTTGCGTCGGGCATTGCGCCCTGAACGTCACCTGCGCCATCCTCAAAGCGCGGGGAGCCGATCACATCGGCGTGCGGTTTCTGGACGGGGACCGCATCCTCCCATGCCGATCGGATGTCCCGTAACGTCCGAATCCCCGAAAACCCTGGTGGCTTTCCCCTGTGGTCGACGGCCGCAGCGCTTCCCGAAAATCCCGACCCTGAAGAACCGCTTTCTGCCGCGAATGGGCCGGCTAAGGCTTTCGTGTGCCTTGAGAAGCGGCCTGCGCCGCGAATATCGAGCGGTGCCGGCGTATCGGAAAACGCCCTCATGACTTCACGGCCTTTCATCTTAAAAATGCACACCACAGAGACGCAGAGGACGCAGAGCTTTCTTTTTTGTGCCGCGCCGCTGAGAGGCCGGCGCGGCCCAAGAAGCGCCCTTCGGGAAGCTTGCCGCCAACACCAGCACGGGACACCCCTTTCCGATTTCGGACAGGCTTCTAGCCGTCTTCTTCAGGGGCGGAAGGGCGCACCAGGCGAAGGGACGGCTTTTTTTCGTCCTCTGCAAGAAGTTCCAAAAGGTCCCGAAGGGCACGGTGGGCCTCCTTGACGGATTCCAGATAGAGGGCGCGCTTCCGATCGTGTTCCGCCTCCTCTTTTCGGATTTCCAAACGGACCCGGCGCAGCTTGTGATAGGGAAGAAGGGTTCGCCAAAAGGAAGCGTTGAGCGGGCGCCCGAAGGTTTCTTCCAGACGAAGACAAAGATCTTCGGCCCCTCTGTCCTTAAGAAACCGCTCCAGGTCGAACAGTTCTTCCTCGGGAAGAAAGTAGGGGGAAGCTTCCCAGGCGGCCACTTCCTCCCGCAGCGCTTCAAAAAGCGCCCGATCTTCTCGGTGTTTCGATTCCATGGCGGTTCCTCCCCGCCTCCAAGGCCGTTTCATCACCGGAACGCCCCAGAGCGCGTTTTCGAAGACATCGCGTATTTTTCGTTAATTTAAGACGTCTCGTGGGAAAAGCATTTCCATGGCCCACCCGTCCCGGCGCCCCTTTGGCCCTCGTTTTCCGAAAAGGTTAGAACATTTCATCGAAAAAGATTATGATCTTAGCGCTTCGAACGGATTTTACGGCGGGCCGTTGCGCGGGAGTTTTTTCCTTATCCGTTGGAACAAGGAGGTGACAGGCATGTACGTCGGCTGGCATATGAAAACCAATTTGGTGACCATCGCTCCGGAGACACCCGTGCTCAAAGCGCGCGAAATCATGGACTCCAAAAAGATTTCCCACCTCCCCGTCACGGACGGCAAAGCCCGGCTGCTGGGGATCGTGACGGACCGGGATCTGAAGGAAGCCTGGGCGTCCCCGGCAAGCACCCTGAGTGTCTACGAACTGACCTATGTGCTGCAAAAACTCAAAGTGGAAGCCATCATGACCAAGAAGGTTTTGACGGCCACTCCCGACATGAGCATCGAACGGGCGGCCAGCATCCTCCACGCCCACCGCATCGGCGCCCTTCCCGTCGTCCAAAACGACAAGGTGGTGGGCATCATCACCTCCACGGACCTCATGGAAGTGCTCCTGCAGGCTTTGGGGATGGGCGAAGACAGCACCCGCCTGACCATCATCGTCCGCGACCGCATCGGGATTCTGGCGGAAGTGGGGCGCACCATGCAGGAAGCCGGCATCAACATCCGCAGTGTCATGACGTTTCCGCTTCGAGACTTCCAGGATCTGTGGCAGCTCATCCTTCGGGTCAACGTCGCCGTGCTGGAAAAGGCCGTCGATGCGCTCACCGCACGCGGTTTTAAGGTCATCACCAAGTACGTGGAGGACCTCACCCCGTATCTGCCATGATGCTGTAGAGGCTCCCCGTGGGCCACATGGTGCGGAGGGCTCGCCGGGGGGCGTGGCGGCGAAGCGGAAGGCGGGCGGTTTCAATGGGTTGGGGTTCGCTGCGCTCACCCCAACCTACCTTTACACAGAAGGGGCTGAGGGCGGGGGATGGCGGAGCTGATCGATTTGACGGAAAGGAAAAAGGCTGCCACGTTGATTACCGCCCGTCCCGTGGAATTCCGTTGGGGGGAATGGGCGTCGGGAACGGCGTGGTTGTGCGCGCGAAAGGAATCCGAAAAGTTTGAGGCGCACCGCATCGAAGCCCGCCGCCTCTCCGGCCATGCCCACATTCAGTGGCTGCCGAACCATGTCAAGCTGGACGGCGGCAGCCACTATACGGTCAGAGCCCTCTTTCGCTACAGAAACGACGAAGGCGCCATGCGCCGCATCTACCGACTGGCGGGCATGATGGAATGCGTCACGCGCGGCGTCTCCCCCGTGCTCCGCTCGGACCTGCTGCGCCGCATCTACGACGCCATCCTGGAAGAACGCCAAGCCCTGCAGGTGGTCTGGCGCGGTTCCGTGGACCGGTTTCTTCTCCCCCTCTACCTTCATCACGGCATCGTCGAACGACTGCTCGCCCGGCTTGTCCCCGTGGAGAGCCTGAAGGAACTCTTCGCCGTGATCGACCAGGAAACCGCCGCTCAATTCAATCTGCTCGCCGCGGATTACGTCATCTACGTTCCCATGGCTTTCGGTCTGCCGGAACAGTGAAAACCCGGCCTGCCCGCGTCCCAGGGGATGCGCTCATTCACCCCGCGCGCTCGCAGGCTTCCATAAGGGGCAGGAAAGAAGGCGAGGAGGCTGTCCGAAAAAGGAAAGGGGTGTCCCGTGCGGGTGTCGGGGGAAAGATTTCCGAAGGGTGCCTCTTGTGCCGCGCCGGCCTCTCAGCGGCGCGGCACAAAAGAAAAGCAAACTCTGCGTCCTCTGCGTCTCTGTGGTGGAATTTTTAAAGAGAGACGCCGTGAATTCACGATGACATTCTCGGAGAATCTGCGAGGGGGAATGGTGTTGGCTCCCACCGACGGCGCCCAAGGGGGAAGGGGATGGAAGGCAGCTATTGCATCGGGATCGATATTGGCGGGACCTATATCAAGATGGGGCTTTTCGACGCGGAAGGCGGCCGGCACGCTTTTCGCCGGGCGCCGTCCAACGCCGCAGGGCCCCCCGAGGCCCTGCTGGAAGCCCTCGTCCGGGCATGCCGGGACCTCATGGAGACGGCCCGGCTCCAGGGAGGCCGCGTTGTCGCCGTGGGCCTGGGTGTGGCGGGCAAGCTCGATACCGCCGCAGGCCGCGTCGTTTTTTCCCCCAACCTTCCGAACATGGCCGGATTTGCCTTGGCCCCGAGGCTGCACGAAGCTTTGAAAATGCCCGTTTTCATGGAAAACGACGCCAACGTGTTCGGCCTCGGCGAAGCCTGGGTCGGCCAAGGCCGAAACATTCCCAATTGGATCGGGGTCACTTTGGGCACGGGAGTCGGGGGCTGCCTCATCGCCGACGGAGCTCTCTGGCTGGGAGACCGTTTGGGTTTTTCCGGCGAAATCGGCCACATGATCGTCGATCCCCACGGGCCCCCGTGCGCCTGCGGCCAAACAGGCTGCCTGGAAGCCCATGCATCGGGATCGGCCCTCATTCGGGGCATGAGGGAGGCTTTGAGCGCCGGGGAGACGCTTCCGGAGCGGATCACGGACGCCCTGCGCACGGGATCCCTCACGCCGGAGGATGTCTATGGGGCCGCGGATTCCGGAGACCCCCAGGCGCGGCGGCTTTTTCAGCGCATGGGATGGGCCTTGGGGCTGGCCCTGGGAAACCTTTTTACGTTCCTCGGCATTGAATCGGCCATTATCGGCGGCGGGGTGAGCCAGGCCTGGGACCAATTCCACCCCGCCATGATGGAAACCCTGCGGACCGTCCCCAAGATGCTCGATCCCGACGGCATCCGTATCCTTCGCAGCGGCCTCGGTCCCCTGGCGCCCTTGTACGGCGCGGCGCGTTTGGCATGGGCCGGTCTGGATCGGTTTTAGCCGCCGATGGAGGTCATGGGGCGGGAGAGACACTTTCGATGGGGCACAGATCCCTCGTTTAGGCGGTGTTTTTCCGGTTTCGTTTCGATGGCTTCGCAAATGAGGCGGGCGATGTCCGCATCGGATGCACCGTGGCGCAAGGGGTGGCGCAGGTCCACATCGCGGTCGGCAAAAAGGCAGGTCCTCAAGGACCCCTCCGCCGTAATCCGCAGCCGATTGCACGTCGGGCAGAAGTGATGGCTCATGGGACTGATCAAGCCGATCTTTCCCGGCGCTCCGGGAAACTGATAATAACGCGCGGGCCCGTTGCCGTTTCCCGAAGAGCATGGAATGAGCGGGCCGAGGGCTTCGATTTTCTCGACCACGAGATCGGAGGCAAGATAGCGTTCTTCATAGGCATCCGGCTGGAAGGGCATGAGTTCGATAAAACGCACATGGAAGGGGTAGGCGAGGGTCAGCTGCGCCATGGCTTCGATTTCGTCGTCGTTGATGCCTTTCATGGCGACGACGTTGATCTTGACGGGCGAAAACCCATGATCCAGCGCCGCACTGAGACCGCGCCACACCGCATCGAAAGCGTCGAGTCCCGTGATGGCCGCATATTTTCGGGGTTGCAGCGTATCCAGGCTTACATTGATGCGCCGAATCCCTGCGTGCCAAAGATCCTTGGCCATGGACTCCAGAAGCACGCCGTTGGTGGTCACACTGACGTCGTCCACCCCGGAAACGGCGCACAGCCGCTCCAAAAACGAAACAATGCCCTTGCGCACGAAGGGTTCCCCTCCGGTCACCCGCACTTTGTGAATACCGAGCCCGGTCGTGATGCGCACAAGACGCAGCAGTTCTTCGTAGCGAAGGATGGCTTCATGAGGCAGATACCGAAACCCTCCGGCCGGCATGCAATAGGTGCAGCGCAGATTGCACCGATCGGTGACGGAAAGCCTGAGGTAGTCCACTTGCCGCTGATAGCCGTCTATGAGCCCTTGGGCCATGGCACGCCGTCCTTGCGCCTTGGGTTTTTTCCGTACGGGACCCTTGGGCGTTTTTAAGGGCCGCGGCACCGTTATGTCAAGATGAGAATAGCGCAAACATCCCTTGGTCGCTCGAAGCCTTCGGTGCTATGATGCGCCCGTTCTTTGGCCCGGGGGCTTCATGGAGGCGGCTGGACTGCAAAAAGGTGGGGCTCTGGGCCCAAGGGACCGTCGAGTCGGCGCGGAAACCTGCAACGCAAACGGAATCTCCTTAGAAAAGGTCCGGAAAGGGAGGCAGCGGCCATGCAAGGGAAAAAAGTGGGCGTGACGGTGACCGAACACCTTCTTCGCCAGCAGCGGTTGACGCCGCAGGCGACAGGCGCTTTTACCCTTCTTTTCAATGAACTGGTGGTTGCCGCAAAACTCATCAACCGGGAACTGAACAAAGCGGGGCTCAACGACATTTACGGCTTTACGGGCGAAACCAACGTGTACGGGGAACAGGTTCAGAAGCTGGACGATTTCGCCCATCGGGTTCTGGTTCGGCGTTTGAGCCAATCGGAGCAGTTGTGCGCCATCGCCTCGGAAGAGGATGCGGACATCATCGAGATTCCGTCCAATGTTCCTCGAGGTCCCTATATCCTGCTCATGGACCCTCTGGACGGCTCGTCCAACATTGACGTCAATGTGAGCGTTGGGACCATTTTTTCCATTCGGCGCCGGATTCGCGACACGGGTCCCGTGACGCTGGACGAGGTGTTGCGCAAAGGTTCGGAACAGGTGGCCGCGGGCTATTTTATTTACGGATCGAGCACCATGCTCGTCTACACCACCGGACAGGGCGTTCACGGCTTTACCCTGCATCCGGCTCTGGGCGAGTTTTTCCTCAGCCATGAAAACATCCGCATACCCAGCCGGGGCAAAATCCTCAGCGTCAACGAAGGCAACTACAATTACTGGGACGAGGGCGTCCGGCGTTACGTGGACTATCTCAAAACGCCCGACGTGGAAAAAGGCAGACCCTATACCGCCCGCTACATCGGGTCTTTGGTGAGCGACTTTCACCGGAACCTGCTCAAGGGTGGCATTTTCATGTATCCGGCCGACCGCAAGGACCCGAAGAAACCTTCCGGCAAACTGCGCCTCATGTTCGAAGCGGCCCCCATGGCCATGGTGGCGGAACAGGCCGGCGGCGCGGCAACCGACGGGCAGCGCCGTATTTTGGACATCGAGCCCGAAACCCTTCACGACCGCGTGCCTCTTTTTGTGGGCAGCCGGGACGATGTGGATGAGGCCGGTCGATTCCTTCGAGGCGAAGCGGCGTAAGCCGCCTTTTGGGTGTCACGACCGATGCTCATTCTCGGCATTGAAACCTCGTGTGATGAAACGGCGGCGGCCGTGGTTCGAAACGGTCGAGAGATTCTCTCGGACGTGGTGGCGAGCCAGATCGCCGTGCACAGCCCTTACGGGGGCGTGGTGCCGGAGCTGGCCTCCCGAAAGCATGTGGAAAACATCCTGCCCGTGATGGCCGAAGCCTTGCGGGCTGCGGGGATCGGGCTTGGGGACGTGGACGCCGTGGCCGTGACCCAGGGGCCGGGCCTCATCGGGGCCCTTCTTGTGGGGCTCAGTGCGGCTAAAGGGTTGGCCTACGCTCTGAAAAAACCCGTGTGCGCGGTCAACCACCTGGAAGGGCACATGGAAGCCGCCTTTGTGGAGGCGGAGCGGCCGGAGGAGCCCTTCGTGTGTCTGGTGGTGTCTGGAGGCCATACGGCGTTGTATTTTGTGGCTCCGGACGCAACATCGCGATGCGTGGGGTCCACTCGAGACGACGCCGCCGGCGAAGCCTACGACAAGGTGGCCAAGCTGTTGGGGTTGGGATACCCCGGCGGGGTCGTCATCGATCGGCTGGCGCAAAACGGCAATCCCCAAGCTTTTTCTTTTCCCAAGGCTTACTTGGAAAAGGGCTCTCTGGATTTCAGTTTCAGCGGCATCAAGACGGCGGTGGCCTACTTTGTGAAAAAGTACGGATCCCCGTCGGACACCTCGAGGGGGGCGACCTATCGGCTGGAAGATCTGGCGGCCAGTTTCCAGGAAGCCGTGGTGGACGTGTTGGTGGAAAAGACCATGCAGGCCGTGGAACGTTTCGGCGTGCGCCATGTGGCCGTGGCGGGAGGGGTTGCGGCCAACAGCCGGTTGCGCGCGCGCCTCAACGAGGAAGCGGCCTATCGCCGTGTGCATCTTTACATTCCCGGTATCCGCTATTGTACGGACAATGCCGTCATGATCGCCATGGCCGGATATCGGATTTGGAAGCGGTGCGGCTTTCATCCGGATCCCTTGCAGCTGGACGCCCGTTCCCGATGGGTGGATGCCGCCGGTCCATGAAGGGCTTTGTCTCTCCACAGGAGTACTTTCGGCTCCACGGCAGGCGCCCTCGAAAACACCTGGGTCAACACTTCCTTACCCAACCCAAGACGGCGGAAAAGATCGTCCGGGCGGCGACCCTCGTCCCGGACGATGTGGTGGTGGAAGTGGGGCCGGGTTTGGGCATGCTCACCGCTTTTCTTATGGACGCCTGTCGTGCGGTGCATCTGGTGGAAATCGATCCCCAACTGGCCGACTTTCTGGAAGAGGCCGTAAGAGGTCGCGGTGGGGCCGTCCGCGTGCATCGGCAGGACATCCTGCAATTCGACTGGAGCGGCGCGGCCCGCGAAGCCGGCCGCCGACTTGTCATCGTCGGAAACCTCCCTTACCAGATCAGTTCACCGCTCCTGTTCCACATCCTTGAAAACCGACATGCCATCCACCACGGCGTTTTCATGGTCCAGAGGGAAGTGGGGCGGCGGTTCGCCGCCGATACGGGTTCCGGCGATTACGGCGTCCTCTCTGTGCTGCTTCGCCTGTACGGAACGGTTCGACCCGTCATGTCCGTGGGTCCCGGCCAGTTTTATCCGCCCCCCAAGGTGGATTCCCTGGTCGTGCGGATCGATTTTCCCGAAGATCGAAACGAGGTGGAAGGTGTGGATTTCCCGTGGCTCCGCCACGTGGTGAATGCGGCGTTTCAGAAGAGGCGAAAGACCGTGGCCAATGCTTTGGCCGGCTTCCATGGCCTCGGCGCCGCCGGCGCGCGCGCCGTGCTCCAGGCGACGGGCATTGACCCCGGGTTGAGGCCGGAAGCCTTGCGTCCCGAATCTTTTGCGTCTTTGGCCCGAACGCTTAAAGAAAGAATATCTGCGCCTGATCAAACGGTGTGAGGATCGTTCGGTGGCCGACAACGAAAGCGTGGACAAACCCCTTTGGGAACAAAAAATGGTTCGGCGGGCACGGTCTTTATTGACATTGATCGTCGAGCTTGATAGGGAAGCTGCGCATCTTTGGGAGATGCGGGCTTACGCCGCTTGGATCCGTGAAGGACCGAGACGGACAGGGCTGCCGAAAGGCTGAGTCGTGCGGAAGATGGGGTTGTTCGGGGGCCTTCTGGACAGCGGTCTTGGAGGCTTTTTTTATGAGCGGCCCGGCAGGCACAGGAAAGGAGAAGCCATGCGCGTCATCGACACCGTCGCCGAGATGCAGCAGCAGGCCAATCAGTGGCGTCGGGAAGGACTGGTCATCGGGTTCGTCCCGACCATGGGGTACCTCCACCAAGGCCACCTGGAACTCATGCGGTGCGCCAAAAGCAAAAGCGATCGCGTGGTGGTGAGCATCTTCGTCAACCCCACCCAGTTTGCTCCGGGCGAAGATTTCGAAAGATACCCCCGGGACCTGGAGCGAGACATGGGGCTCATGCGCTCTGTGGGCGTGGATGCCGTCTTCGCCCCGGCCGTGGCGGACATGTACCCCGAAGGGTACCAGACCTATGTGGAAGTTGGAGAAGTCACCCGGCCTTTGTGCGGCGCCAAAAGGCCCGGGCATTTTCGCGGGGTGACCACGGTGGTCGCCAAACTCTTTCACATCGTCAAACCCCATCTGGCGGTTTTTGGTGAAAAGGACTACCAACAGCTCTTGACCATTCGACGCATGGTCCGGGACTTGGCCATGGACGTGGCCATCATCGGCCATCCCATTGTGCGGGAACCCGACGGACTGGCCATGAGCAGTCGCAATGTGTACTTGTCCGAGGAAGAACGGCACGAGGCGCTTCTCTTGTCCCAGGCTCTGGCGGAAGCGTCCCGGCTCGTCGATGCCGGAGAGCGCACCGCCGCGGCTTTAGTTTCGGCGGCGCAAAGGGTCTTGGAGCGGGGATCTCGGGTGCGCATCGATTACGCGGAACTGAGAGACGCCGAGACGCTTCAGGAAATGGACACATTGGATCGGCCGGGCGTTTTGGCCCTCGCCGCCTATGTGGGCAAAGCGCGACTGATCGACAACGCCGTGCTTCGGCCTTAAGGGGCCGAGGCCGTGTTTCGGGGAGGACCAACCATGCGACGGACCATGATGAAATCCAAATTGCATCGAGCCCGCGTCACCGACGCCCATTTGGACTACGAAGGCAGCCTCACCATCGACGCCCAGCTCATGGAGCTGGCCGATATTTTACCCTTTGAACAGGTGAGGGTCTATAACGTGAACACCGGGGCGCGTTTCGAAACCTACGCCATTGAAGGGCCGGCGGGCCGCGGCGATATCTGCCTCAACGGGGCGGCGGCCCGCATGGGGGCGCCCGGAGATCTTATCATTATCGTCACGTATGCCGATTATGAAGAAGAAGAGGCGAGACGGCACACCCCTCGGGTGGTGCTCTTGGATGCAGCAAACAAGCCCAAGAAACCGGAGCTGGTGCAGCGTTGCCATTCCTGAAAAATCTGAAACATCGAATTCGGGGCTATTTCATAACGGGACTGCTCACCGTGGTCCCGCTTTCTTTTACGGTTTACGTGATCAGCATCATCCTGAAAAATTCCGACAGGATTTTCAATCTCCTGCCGGAACCGTACAACCCGAAGCATTTGATTCCCTTTCCCATCCCCGGACTGGGCGTCGTGGTCGTGGTGCTTCTGGTTTTTTTTATCGGGGTGCTTGTCAGAAACTACGTGGGCAGCCGCATCGTCGAATTCGGAGAGCGGATCGTGTACCGAATTCCCTTGGTGCGCCCCATTTATTCGGCGGTCAAGCAGCTTCTGGTGGCCATCTTCAGCCAAACGGGCGAAGGTTTCGAACGGGTCGTCTTGATTGAATATCCCCGGCGGGGAATCTATGCGTTGGGATTCGTCACAGGGGTCTCTCGAGGAGAGGTCCAGGAGATGACGGAAGAAAGGGTCCTGAACGTGTTCCTGCCCACCACGCCCAACCCCACGTCGGGCTTCTATCTTCTGGTGCCCGAAACGGACATCATTCCACTGAAAATCTCCGTGGAAGACGCTTTCAAGCTGATCATTTCCGGAGGGCTCGTGAGCTCCCAGGACGGGCTCATCTGGAACGGAAACGCACGGCGCTCGACCCCACCAGGCGAGGCGCCGGCGCTCATCACTGTCGACGAACGGAAGGGAGACTGACCATGTCCATGAGCCGATTTTTGTTCACGTCCGAATCGGTGACCGAAGGCCATCCCGACAAGGTGGCGGATCGGATTTCCGATTCCATTTTGGATGCCATTATTGCCGAAGACAAGGGAGCCCGCGTGGCATGCGAGACGCTGGTGACCACCGGTTTGGCCTTCATCGCCGGGGAAATCACCACCTCCGCGTGGGTGGACATGCCGCAGATCGTTCGAGAATGCATTCGCGATATCGGCTACAACGACTCCTCCATGGGCTTCGACTGGGAGACCTGTGCCGTCATTTCCGCCATCGACAAGCAGTCGCCGGACATCGCCATGGGGGTCAATGAGGGGGAGGGGCTCTTTGACGAGCAAGGCGCCGGAGACCAGGGACTCATGTTCGGCTTCGCCTGTACGGAAACCCCCGTGCTCATGCCCATGCCCATCTATTACGCCCATCGCATCACGCGAAAGCTCGCCGAAGTCCGCAAAAACGGCATCTTGGGATGGCTTCGTCCGGACGGCAAAAGCCAGGTGACCATCGAATACATCGACCGCAAGCCAGCGCGGGTGGACACCGTGGTCGTGGCGGCCCAGCACTCGCCCGACGTGACCTACAAGACCATCCAGGAAGGGATCATCGAGGAAGTCATCAAGAAGGTCATTCCCGAGGAGATGCTCGATGAGAAGACCCGATATTTCATCAACAGTACCGGACGGTTTGTCATCGGCGGTCCCATGGGGGATTGCGGCATGACCGGCCGAAAGATCATCGTGGACACCTACGGCGGTCAGGGCAGCCACGGGGGCGGGTGCTTTTCGGGCAAAGACCCCACCAAGGTGGATCGCAGCGCTTCCTACATGGCCCGCTACGTGGCCAAGAACATTGTGGCCGCAGGACTCTGCGATCGCGTGGAAGTGCAGGTGGCCTACAGCATCGGGGTGGCCGAACCCGTCTCCCTCATGATCGACTCCCACGGGACGTCCAAGATCCCGCCCGATGAGATCGCCAAGATCGTCAGAGAAGTCTTCAGTTTCAAGCCCGCCAACATGATCCGTCACCTGAAGCTGCTGCGCCCCATCTACAAGAAGACGTCCTGTTACGGGCACTTCGGGCGCAATGACCCGGATTTTACCTGGGAAAAGACGGACATGGTGGACGTGTTGGTGGAACGGGCGGGCCGATTCGGCGCGTCCTGAAAAGGACCCATCGCGGCGGCTCACAGCACGCCCTGCGACTATCGAGGAGAAGGCATGAACCATCATGTGAAAGATCCATCGCTTGCGGAAAAAGGTCGGTTGCGGATCGAATGGGCGGCCCGTTCCATGCCCGTGCTGCGCTCCATTCAAGAACGCTTTGCCAAGGAAAAGCCTCTGCAGGGCCTTCGGGTTTCGGCGTGCCTTCACGTGACCACGGAAACGGCGGCTTTGGCGCAAACGCTGAAAGCCGGCGGCGCCGACGTGCGGCTGTGCGCCTCCAACCCCTTGAGCACTCAGGACGACGTGGCCGCCTCCCTGGTGGTCCACGACGGCATCGCCGTCTTCGCCATCAAGGGAGAGGATACGGACACCTACTACGCCCACATTCACCAGGCGTTGGCTCACGGGCCCCAGATCACCATGGACGACGGCGCCGACCTGGTGAGCACCCTCCATGCGGACAAAAAAGACCTCCTGGCCGGCATTCTCGGGGGAACGGAAGAAACCACGACGGGGGTCATTCGGCTGCGGAGCATGGCGGACCAAGGGGTTCTTCGCTATCCCATCATCGCCGTCAACGACGCCAAGACCAAGCACCTGTTCGATAACCGTTACGGCACGGGCCAGAGCACCATCGACGGGATCATTCGAGCGACCAACCGGTTGCTGGCAGGCTCCACCTTCGTGGTGAGCGGCTACGGCTGGTGCGGCCGCGGTGTGGCCATGCGGGCGGCCGGTATGGGCGCCAAGGTCGTCATCACCGAAGTGGACCCGCTTCGGGCTTTGGAAGCCGTCATGGACGGCTACCAGGTGATGCCCATGGCCGAAGCGGCCCGCATCGGCGACTTCTTCTGCACCCTCACCGGAGACATTCACGTCATCCGCAAAGAACATTTTCAGGTCATGAAGGACGGTGCCATTGTCGCCAATTCGGGCCACTTCAACGTGGAACTGGATCTGGACGCCCTGGAGGCCATGGCCGTGGCCAAACGGTCGGTGCGGGACTTCGTGGATGAATACCGCCTGGGCGACGGTCGATGCCTTTACGTGCTGGGCGAAGGCCGACTCGTGAACCTGGCCGCGGCGGAAGGACATCCCTCCAGCGTCATGGATATGAGTTTTGCCAACCAGGCGCTGTGCGTGGAACACCTGGCCAAGCACGCCGCGAACCTGGAAAACAAAGTCTATGGTGTTCCCGAAGCCATTGACCGGGAAATCGCCCAGCTCAAACTGGCCAGCATGGGGGTCGCCATCGACCGCTTGACGGAAGAACAAGAAAAATACCTCCATTCCTGGGAAATGGGGACCTAGCCGAAAGGCGGTGTCTGGAAAGGTGAGCGCGGCACCCGCACAAAACACGATCCACCGGTGGCGCAACGCCATCCGGGTGGGCCTTCTTGGGGCTCTGGCCGCCGTCCTCGTCTTTGGAGGATGCGGCCTTTTAAAGCCCCGGCCCAAGCCGCCGGAGCGGTTCGAGAAGGTTTCGCCCCGCAAGATGCCGCGCGGGGCGGACGATTTGGGTGGCGACGGGTTGGAAAAGGCCCTGGAACAGTCCCTGGTGTACCTGGACCGCGTGGGGGATTTTCGTCCCGTGCACATAAACGAGCGCTCGGTCGATAAGGACCTCGTCCGGGCCACTCTTGTGCACTTTCTCGATCGGCTGAGGGCGAACCGGTTGGATGCGCGGACTCTGGCCGAGGAGTTCGATTGGTACACGCCGAAGGCACCTCCAGGGGACGAGGGGTCGCCCATGCTGGTGACGGGCTATTATGAGCCCATCCTTTCGGCGCGTCGCCGGCCGGATGATCGGTACCGATATCCCATCTATGAGCCGCCTCCGGATCTCATTCGGGTCGCTTTGGAACGCTTTCCCGCCGTCAAGCTCGATGCCGGCGGCGTGCGGTCGATCGTCGGGCGGGTGGAAGGCCGTCTGCTCGTCCCGTACTATTCCCGTCAAGAAATCGACGGCGGTGGGGCGCTCGCCGGCACAGCGTCGGCGCTGGCCTGGCTGGAGAATGCCTTCGATGTCTTTGTGCTGCACGTTCAAGGCTCCGGCATGTTGCAATTTGACGACGGGCTCACGCAGCGCGTCGGCTATGCGGCGTCCAACGGCCATCCTTATGTCAGTGTCGGCAAAATTCTCATCGAAGAAGGCGTCATTCCCAGGGAAGAGATGTCCCTGCAGAGCCTTCGCCGGTATTTTGCGGACCATCCGGAAAGGACGGCCGAACTTTTGGGGCGAAACCCGAGCTACATCTTTTTTCGATGGGTGGAAGAGGGCCCCGTGGGCAGCTTGAATGTGCTTTTGACGCCGGGCCGTTCCGTGGCCTTGGACGGCGACATCTACCCGAAGGCGTTGGTGGGCTTTTTGGAAGGAACACTTCCGGACCCGGAAGCCGCCGAAGCGGGGGCGACCAGGCCCATGGCCCGGTGGGTGGTCCATCAAGACAGTGGTGGAGCCATCCGCGGCCCGCATCGGTTGGATCTGTTCTGCGGCACGGGCCCGCACGCCGAGCAGGTGGCGGGGCGGCTCAAGTCCCCCGGCCGCTTCTATGTGGTGCTGAAAAAGGACGCCCGACCTTCGAACTAGGACGACGAGGCGGCATGGTCCACGAGCTTATGAAAGAGAAGCACCATTTCGTCGAAGGTGCGGCACATGGCCCGGGCCGCCTCCAGGGCTTCGGTTTCAGGAGAAGCCTCGGCGAAAAGATGCTGGAACAAGACGTGCTGGGCGGTGCGGAATCGGTCCGTCGCCCTTTCGCCCAGGGCCAGAAGATGGCGCAGCAGGGCATCGGAGCTCACCTCCCGGGCCAAGTCGTCCAGTTGGCGGCGTTTGGCGTCGTAGTCTTTGGCCAGGGAGACAAGCTCTTCCAATGCGCTCGTGGGCATATCGCTCATGGCATGGACTCCGCGGATCCGATCGCCGAAACAGAGTCAGTGGGTGACAAAGGCGTCGGCCGTGACTAGGATGATTTTAAACCGGTGAAGGGCTCAGCGGCCCGCCGAGGTGGACGCGTCTTGCAAATTCACAGTTTTCTGGTATGTATTTCTTTCAAATACGACGACATCAGGGAGCCTTGGACTGCACAATGAGAAAGAACGATCCTTTGCGCTTTTCCGACCATGGTCATCGTGGTCTTCCGTACCTCTTTGAAAGCGGTGAACCTCAAATGGCGGCGAAACTTCTGAAGATCCATGTGGCCGAGCACATCCGCATTCCGGCAAGTGATGTGTCGCCTCAGGTCATGCGGAAGATACAGGATCGGCTGGTTTTTACCAATCCCGAATATGAACAGCGCCATTTGCGAGGGGAATGGATCGGGGGCATTCCGGCTCAGATCAACTGCATCCGCAAGATGGGTTCCACGTACGTGCTGCCCCGAGGGTTCCTGGACCAGCTCCTGGATCTGTGCCGAAAGTTTCAGCAGCCTTACAAGATCATCGACAACCGGCGCGTGCTGGAGCCGGTTTCCATGGAATTTCACGGCCAGCTCAAGGAATATCAGCTGCAGGCGGCGGAAGAAATTTTGGAACGGGATGCGGCGACCCTGCTCGGGGGCTACAAGAGCGGCAAGACGGTCATCGCCCTCTACGTCATCGCCCAACGCAAACAGCCGACCCTCGTGCTCATCCCCCGCATGGACCTTCTGGAGGGATGGCTCACCAAAATCGTCAATTTCCTTCAAATTCCCTTGGAGGAAGTCGGCTTGTTCGTTCAGGGGCTGCACAAGTTGGGAGAGAGGATCACGGTGGCCCACACGGCCGAGATGATGAAAGTCTGGAAGAAAGTCAAGGAAAAGGTGGGCTTCGTGGTTCTGGACGAATGCCAGAGGAGCCCCGCCAAGGTCCTCACCCAGCTCATCCCCAACTTCGACAGCCGCTACCTGCTGGGGCTGTGCAACGCCACCCAGCGCTACGATCAACTTTCTCGGTTCATCTACCTCCACATGGGGGATGTGGTCTACAGCATCAACGAGCAAGACGCCCGCGAAGGGCGAGGCATTATTCGAGCCCACGTGGTGGCTCGGCCCACCGAATTCGATTATCCCTATCGCGGCCGGGACGACTACGCTGCCATGCTGCAGGCCTTGATGACCGACCAAGAGCGCACGGGCATGATCGCCGATGACGTCGCCGCGGAGCTGCAGGAGGCCGATGGGCCTTTGGTGGTGGTGTCCGGGGGGGCGGTGCATAACGCGGTGCTCCAGGCCGAACTGAGCCGACGGGGCGTTCGGGTACACATTCCGGATTGCCGGTGGGAGGAAGCACACGAGGACGATTCGGACAACGAAGGGGAGCCCGGGGAAGGGACGTGCCATTGCCTGGACGACTTTCCGGAAGGTCCTGTGGCGGTGTTGATGAGTGCGGAGGATCTCCTGCGCTGTTATCGGCACCTGAGGACGGACGTGCTGTTTTTGGCCGTGCCGCTTTTCTTCAAAAAGGCTGTCACCCACGCCATCCGTGGCGTTTTGATGTCGGCCTCTTCCCATGGGGGAAACGGCACAGGGGCCTTGTTCAACGGTCGACGTGTGAAGATTTACGACTACGTGGACCAAAAGATCGGCCTTTTCGAAAATTATTTCCGCATGCGCAGCTACAATTACGGAGTCCATCCGGACGTTCTTCTCAATAACAACTGAGACACGCCGGAAGAGAGCGCGTTGAGCGTTTTTCGCGCGGCAGACGGGGCGCTCGGCCCTTCGGGCGGCGCCCCCAAGCGCGGCGGGGCGGCGTGCGAGCGCCATCCGAAGGGATCGGTGACGGAGCGTTTATCGGAAGAGCGCCCTTTTGTGGCCTTGGCCCCTTTCCTGCGGGCGGATTCTCGGGTGGTGACCTTGGGGGTGCGGCCCACATTGGGGGATTACACGGCCGAAGAGCGGCGGCTTCTGCGGCAGGCCCGCCGGGTGCTTTTCCCTACGATGCGTTTCGCCGACGTTTTGGAAGGGGGCGGCTGTCGCTGTTTTCCTTCGGCGGCGACTTACCGCTATCAGCGATGGCGCCCGTTGCAGTGGTCCCTGGGGGCTTTCTTGAACCTCCCCATGGTTCGATCCCGACTGTGTTACGGGGAAAAGGCGAAACGGGAGATTCCGCGGATGTTTCAGCCGCCTTTTCGCGTCCTGGGACCGCGCAGCGGCAGGGATCCGGTCGTTCTTGTGGATTCATGGGCGGCCTGGGAGGCCGTGGCGCAACAGGAAAACCCCGTGATCGTCAGTGAATGGGTGGACTACCGGTGGCGCCATGACGTGTGGGTGGCGGCCGGCACGGTCCTGGCCTGGAGGCGCGTGCCGTGGGACGGCCTATCCGATGCCGATGCCATTCCCTGGGTTTCGGGTTGTCCCGATGCCGCGGCTTCGCCCGTGGCGGAACGAAGCCTTTGGGTGTGCCGCCGCGCCGGGATCGACGACGGGGTGCTGGTGTGGGGCGTTCGAGACGGGTTGGAAGCGTTTTTCTTTGAAGGGATGAAACGCCCTCCGCCGACGTTAAAAAACGCGGAAACCCGAAGCACAAGGCCGGCTCTGATCTTTTCCGCTTTGATCGAGAACCTGGATTCGACGCACGATCATCACGAGAGAGGAAAGCAGCCATGATGGATGAATGGGAAAAGGAATACGAAAAGTCCGCGCAGATGGCGCAGCGCCATTTTCGAAAGGATGTTTCCGGGTTTCGAGAACGAAGACGGCTGGAACTGGAAGACCTTTTGAAAACCGAGCGGGAAAAGCCCGAGGACCTGAGGGACGAAGAAAAGATTCGATGGATCCTCGAAGAATTGCGCACCGCCGGGGACTAGTTCCCAAAGCCGGGGCGGCGTCGTTCAAAGGATGCCGCACCGGCCGCATTGTGCGCCCGCGGCCTTCAAGGCTTACCGGCTTAAAGCCCATGCAGTGCCCGACGCTTTGCCAGAGGTCGACGATCATGCCTGAGGTTCAAAGACATTTTCGGCGGGCTCTCCTTCTTTTCGGAGCGCTCTTTGCCGTCGCCTTTCACTTTTCTTGCCCTTGCATTGAGGCTGCCGATCTTCCCGCGTCAGCCTCCTTCATCGAACGACACCTCCAATCCCAAGGAGCCGACACCTTCGTGATCTTACGCAACGGTTTGACCGTTCTCATCCGCCCTCGAGAGGACACCGACGTGGTGGCCGCCAAGGTCTTTGTCCGGGCCGGATCCATCTATGAACAAGATAAAATGGGCGCGGGGATGTCCCATTACCTGGAGCATGTGGTGTCCGGAGGGACCACCAAATCGTTTACGGAGCAAGAGGCCCGGGACCGATTGGAAAAGCTCGGCGGCGCGACCAACGCCTACACGAGCCACGACCGCACCGTCTATTACATCACGACCAGTGCGCCCTATTGGCGCGATGCCCTGGATCTGCTCCTGTCCTATGTGACCGAATGCACTCTGGAGGATTCGGAGGTCGCTCGAGAAAAAGCGGTCATTCAGCAGGAATTCAAGCTCGGGGAAAACGATCCGCAGAGAGAGCTCTGGAAACTCTTCATGAAAACGGCCTACCGCGTCCACCCGGCGCAGCATCCGGTGATCGGCTACGAGGAGGTGTTCGTCCAGACCAGCCGAGAGGACCTTCTGCGTTATTACACGGCCCGATACCAGCCCCACAACATGGTGCTGGCCGTCGCCGGACGAGTGGATCCCGATGCGGTCATCGCCTTCGTGGGGCAAAAGACGACTTCCAATGTCCGAACGGCTCTGGAGGAACTGCCTCTGCCGCAGGAGCCTCCCCAGACGGGCCGCCGATGGGCGGAAAAAACGCTTCCCTTGGCTCGCATGGTGCAAGCCATGGTGGGCTTTCGATCGGTTGCCCTGAGTCACGAGGACCTCTACGCCTTGGACGTTTTGGCCATCGTCCTGGGCGAAGGGCGCACCAGCCGCCTCTACCAACGGCTCAAGGACCGGGATCAAAAGGTCCTTCAGGTCAGCGCCTTCAATTGGACGCCGGCCTACGTGGCGGGCCAATTCGTGGTGTCCATGACGCTGGCGCCCCAGCACTGGCCCCATGTGCTGGACGCCGTGAGGGACGAAATCCGGCGGATCCAGGAAAAAGGCGTGTCCGACGCGGAGCTGGAAAAGGCCAAGAAAAAAGTCATCGCCGCCCATGTGTTCGGCAAGGAAACCACGGAAGAAATGGCCTCTTCCGCGGCCTCGTCCTACTTCGATACCGGGGATCCCTATTTCGAAGATCTGTACGCGGAAAACGTGCGGCAGGTGCGCAAAGCGGACGTGCAAAGGGCGGCCAAGCGCTACCTGGTGGAAGACGCCATGACCGTGGCGGTGATTCGACCGCAGGAGACCGCCGGGGGCGAAAAAGCGGCCGCGACGAGACCGGGCGGCACCGAGACCAGAGGGACGGTGAAACGGACGACGCTGCCCAACGGCCTTCGCGTGCTTCTCAAAGAGGATCACCGGTTTCCCTTTGTCTCCGTGCAGCTCTACGGCATCGGGGGCGTGCTCCTGGAAGGGCCCGCCGAGGAAGGCTATGCGGCCATGACCGCCTCGCTGCTCACAGCCGGGACAAAAAAACGGAGCAAGCTCGAAATCGCTCAGGCCTTGGAATCCGTCGGGGGAAGTCTTGCCAGCGGATCGCAGCACAATACCTACTATGTGGCGGCAAAGGTCCTGAGCGAAGATCTGCCGTTGGCCGTGGATGTCCTGGCGGATGTGGTGCTGCACCCCGTTTTCCCCCTGCCCGAAGTGGAAAAGAAAAGGCAGGAGACCCTTCTTGCCCTTCAAAAGCAGGATGAAAACTGGCAGACGGAGCTCGTTCGTTTGTTCAAGAAAAACTTCTTCCGCGAGCACCCTTACGGCCACGATATTCTCGGAAGCGAGGCATCCATTCGAGCCGTCACGCGGGAGATGCTCCAGCGGTTTTACGCCAAAATGGTCGTCCCGCAGCGGGCGGTTCTGGCCATCTACGGGGATTTCGATTCGGCCGCGCTCATGCCGCTTCTGCACAAGGCCTTCCAGACCTGGCGCCCTTCGGGCCCTTCGAACATGCCCGCCGTTCCCGAGGACGACGGCCGAATCCAAGGGCTTCGCGCCGTCGAGAAGAAAAACGACAAGACGTCCCTGGGCCTCTTTGTGGGCACGCGCGGCTTGGATCTTCACGACCAACGCATGGCCGCGCTGGATGTGCTGGATGCCGTGCTTTCGGGAATCGGCTATCCCGGAGGGCGGCTCCACGCCGCCTTACGGGGTGGGGACAACAATTGGGTGTACGTGGTTCACGCTTTTCCCTTCAGCGGCTATCGGGCGGGCTATTTCGGTGTGATCACGCAGACGACCCAAAAAAATGCGGAGCGCGTGGAATCCATCATCCATGAAAACCTGGACCGGCTGATGAAGGAACCCGTCGCCGACGAGGAAATGCAGCGGGCCAAGGACATGGTGATCACCATGCACCTGCTGGAACTGGAAAGCCTGGAAGCTCAGGCGCGCAGCGCCGCCGTCAACGAACTCCTCGGACTGGGCTACGATTATGCCGCCCGCTACCCGGATCTGGTGCGTGCGGTGACGGCCGAAGACGTGCAGAAGCTGGCGCAAGAACTTTTTGACGGGCGTCTTGTGGTGCGGACCCTCCCGGAAAACCCGGTGGAAGTCCTTCCTTCGGCCGTGCCCGCCCCGAACCATATCCGTTAAGCCCGCCATCCGAGCGCAACCTCCGGGTTTCAGGCGGAAGGCTCGGCCAGGCGCGCTCGGAGCCTTTCCACGTTATCCCGCGCAAAATCCAGCGTCGGATCCAATTCCAAAGCCATTTCATAGAGACGCAGGGCTTCGCGCACATGGCCCAGTTCTCGAAGATTGGAGCCGATGTTGGCGTAATCGATCGCGGATCCGGGATCGATTTCGATCGCTTTTTCAAAGGCTTCGATGGCCTTCATGTGCTCTTTCAGTTTGTAGAGGCAAAAGCCCTTCAGGTTGTAGATTTCTTTGAGACCCGGGTTGGCTTTTTCCGCCTCTTCCAAGGCGTCCAGAGCGTCGTGGTACCGGCCCAGGTCCTTGCGGCATGAGGCGATGTGGACGTAAATGCTGGCGAGTTCCTGAGGGTCGGGGTTTTGCCGAAGGGATTTTTCAAAAAGCGCCAGAGCTTCTTCGTAGCGTTCCAGGCGTTCCAGAGCGTGGGCCGTAAAGAAGGTGAGATCGAAACGCGGGCCGAAAAGACTTTCCAGTCGTGTGATCTGCTCCAGGGCGTCGAGCGGATCCAGGCTTCTGAGGACCGTGCGGGCCATGTGCTGGGCGAAGTCCGTATGCCGTGTGTGTTCCAGGAAGTGGGCTCCGGGAACGATGACGTAGACGCTGGGAATCCCGAGGTCCTCGTGGGTCACGTTGACGGCCAGGACATCCAGATCCAGGCGGGAAAGGGCTTCCACGGCCCGATGAATCTCCACGCGCAGGTTGTCGTCGCTCACATCGGGTAAAGCACCGATGGGGACCGTTCGATCGGCTGCCGTGAGGTAGGCGGCTTCCTGAAGCGAGCCGTACTTGGGCAGGGTGGGCTTGTAGGTCGTTCGGTTTTCGAAATCCCCGGCCAGTTGCGCGACTTCGGTGAGAGCGCGGCAGAGGGATTTTTCCGGATGGGACGTGGTTCCCGCCGTGAAGACGATTTCGCTCTTGTGGGGAAAGGTTTGCGGATCGTAAGCCAGAACGCCCACCGTGGGAATGCCCGTGTCCAAGGAAAAATCGCGGACGAAAAGGCGGATGCCACACCGCTGGAATTTTCCGATGAGTTCCCGTGCCGCCTCGTCGCGGACGCTTTCGAGATCGACGGCCGGTGTGATCCGCCGTTCGTAGGAAATGACCGAGCCCACATGCCGTTCCACGACTTCGCACAAGGCCTGCAACACGGCCTCTTCCAGCGTGTTTCCCGCGGCGGGCCCGTTGTATTCGTTGATGAGATAAAACCAGTCGATGGGAACCCACTGGTCGCAATCCCTGGTGAGGTTTCGGCCGGGAACCCAGCGCATGGGGCATTGCTCGAGAAAAGTCTGCACGCGGGCGACGGGCGTTTCGGCGTCGTGGACGGACTTTAAGAGCCCCTCGGGGGTTGTGGCCGCTCCGTCCAAAGCCCCTAGAGGGGCTTTGAAAAACCTTTGGGCGTGCATGAAAGAAAAGAAGCTGAACCGTTCCATGAGTTCCATGAGAGCGCTGGCTTCCGCCTGGGCCGGCGTGGCGCCTTTGCCCATCTGCTTTTGCGTACCCGTCAGGGCGGCGGCATCGGGGCCGCACAGGCTGATATAGACGGGAATACCCAGGCGGCCCGAGTCGATGCGAAGCGTCTTGGCGAGCACTCGCAGGCGAAGCTTTTCCAGACGCCCGCGCACCCACCGCACGGTTTCCTCGGGGGCTTGAGCCTTTTCCTGATCGTGGCGGAAGATCTTGAAGCAATCACGGAGTGTGATGCGGGAATCCAGACGCATGGGGCGCTCTCCTTGGCGGCGGTCGGGACTTGGGTTCGAGGCCTCAGGCGAAGCGCCGCCGAACCCGCGACCCGGCGCGGTCATGATGAAAGGCTGTGGGCGGTTTTGGCGTTATGGGCGTCCACGGAGGCTCGGATGGTTTCCAAAAGCTGCCGGGCTTGAATGCCGGATTGAAAAGGTCGGGGAAGGCCTTTAACCGATCGAAGCTCTTCGAGGGTTTCGGGCAGTTTTTGTGCCAGCCGGATCAGGGCTTCGTTGGGAAGGACGCGAAACGGCGCCCGGTCCAGCCGTCGAGCCGTTTCATCTCGAAAGGTGTAGAGGTCTTTCAGGACGGATCGGGCTTTTCGGGACAGGCCCCGCACGCCTTGAAGCCGCCGATAGCCGTCGGCTGGAAAGCGTTCTCGAGGCGGGGCTTGGTCGCACACGCGGGCGAACGCCTCCTGCGCCTGATCCCACAGCCCTCTTTGCACCAGCTCCTCGTAGAGCTGGTCGCGCAAAGAAATGAGATAGTGCGTATCCAGGCGGGCGTAGTGGAGCTGGGAATCCTTCAAGGGGCGCTGGCCCCAGTCACAGCGCTGCCATTTCTTATCCAGCTGGACCTGAAACCGGGCCGCCAGCACATGAGACAAACCCAGCTGTTTTTCGCCCAAGATCTTGCAGGCCACGGCCGTATCGAAAACGTTTTGAAACGAAAAGCCGAAATCCCTCTTGAGGGACCCGATGTCGTTGGCTGCGGCGTGAAAGATTTTTTCCACGGCGGGGTCTTGAAAAAGGTTTGACAAACATTCCGGGTGGGCGATGCTTAAGGGGTCGATGATGTAATCGTCCTGGTCCGTGGAAATCTGGATCAGACACACGCGTTCGTAGTAGGCGTAATAGCCGTTGGATTCGGTGTCCACGGCGATTCGAGGGCAGGAGCGCAGCGTGGTGAGGCTCTGCTGCAGGGCATGATCCGATTCGATGAGAATATAAGGCCGCATGAAAGGGGGTCTCGATTCCTGTCCTCGTTGTATCCGCCGACAAACCTCACGGAGTGGGGCCATGAGTCGCAAAAGGAAAAAAAACACCCCGCCGTCTCCGTCGATCCATGGCAAGACATCGCCCGCCCATGAGCAGGGCTTCTATACTCCTTTCTCCTGCTTGGATCAATACGGGAAACGCAAGACCCGTCGGTCCTCCGCGAGGGATTTGGTGCGCGAAAGCGAAGCGCCGCCGCACTCGTCGAAGGATGCGTCCAGCGGGGACGAGCGGCTTTTTTGGGAGGCCATGGCCGATGTGCGCCCGCTCCCGCACGATGCCAGGGAGCGCGTGCCTCCGGGTGGCCCCACGGGCGGGTTTCCCCGCTTTTCGGTGCGCGAAGACTGGGAAGTCCTGACCCATCTGGCGGATCTTGTGAGCGGCGAAAGCCGTTTTTCCGTGCACTATTCCGACGAATACATGGACGGGGCGGTGGTCGGCCTGGCCCCCACGGTGCTCAAGCGGCTTCGAAACGGCGACTTCAGTTACCAGGACCATGTGGACTTGCACGGGCTAACCCGACAGGAAGCCCACGACCGCGTCACGGACTTCATCCTGCGCAGCCATGCCCGAGGGGTGCGGTGCGTGCTGGTTATCTGCGGCCGAGGCCTCAATTCCCAGGGGAAAGAACCGGTCCTGAAGCGGGAGCTCGTCACCTGGATGACCCGCGCTCCGCTGAAGCGGCTCGTGCTGGCCTTCGCCAGTGCCAGGACGTGGGACGGCGGGGCCGGAGCCGTCTACGTGCTGTTGCGCCGCCGCAAAGGCAAAGCGCCCGTACGCACGCCCGCCCTGTAGTCGGCAGCCTGCCGTCCGCTCACGCCCCCCGCCCAGATCAAAGCCGGCTCCGACGATTTTTCCCGATCCGCTCGTGAAACAAGGGTTTGGGTGAAGCGCTTAAGGCTTTTGCGAAGCGGCCTCTTCAAGAGCCGAAAATCTTCTCTTTAATCTTGCAGGATCAGTTCAATCGGCTGGTGTAAATACTCTTTTGCTTCGTCTATTTTCTCCCTGTCCATTGGTCGCCTACCCTAAGGGATGGGCGAACATTGACGGGATCGGGTACCGTGTCAGCGGTTAGTTACTCCACCGTGGAGGATCTGGAAAACACGTCGGGATGGGCGGTAAAAAAGCGAGCCGTTTCCTCGAGCACATCGTCTTCCGTTTGAAGGTGCATGTCCAGAAGGCGGGTGATTCCCAAAAGGTGGCCCAACACTTCCATGATCTTTGGAAGCCGGTGGGACGCCATGTCCCGCGCCTGCAGGATAAACATTCGGCCCTGGAAGTCCACGGCCCATTCCAAGTCCACGGGCCCGCTCAGAAGTTCTTCGCAGATCATAAGCTGTTGTGCCAGAAGGCGGGCAAGAGGCCCGTCCACCGGGCCGGTCCTCCTTTCTTCGGATGTGAGTGGCCGGCGCTTCAAGCCGCCGCGGGGGTCCACGACCGGCTTTTCCAGCTGTTTGGGAACCCGGGGGGAATTTTCGAGGATCGAAAGGCTGGTCCGATCCAGGCTGACCACGTGCGGTGTAGCTTCACCCCGCATGAGCGTCTCACCCATGCCCCACACGCCATGGACGAATAGGCGCCGAGCGTCACCCATGGCCGGGTCCGTGCTGTAGGCCACGCCGCTCCGGGCGGCGTTCACCGTTTCCATGACGAGGACAGCCATGGGCGTTTCTTCGTCCAGATATCCATTGAAAATTCGGTGCGCGATGGCGTTCGCCGTGTATTTGCTCGCAATCACACACCGATAGGCGTCCGGGAGGGCGGAGGCCGGCACATTGAGCACGCTCAGGTACTGGCCCGCGAAGGAATAAGCACGGTCTTCCCCCACGGCACTGCTGCGCACGCACAGAAAAACCGAGTCCGCATCGCCCCCAAACACCCGTCGATGGGCTTGATTCATTACCCGCAACAGGTCCTGAGGAAGCGCGCAATCTTCCAGCATTCGGCAAAGCTTGTGCGCCGTGCGGCGGATCTGTTCGGGGCTCGACACGTCCAGGCGGTCCAACCGCCTGGCCACCTCGTCTTCCACACCGTTATGGGTCAGCACGTGGGCAAAGGCCTTGGTCGTGAGCACAAAGAAGCGGGGAACGGAAAGGCCGCGCTCCTTCAAGCGCGCCGCTTGAAGAGCTTTGCCGCCCAAAAGGTTTTCTGCAACACCGGCCGCTTCGTCCATGGAAACGGCGAGGGGCGAGTCCCCGGAAAGGGACGCCGCTCTCACGGCCTGAGCCATGTGGCGGCGCACTCGGTTCAGTGCCGCGGCCCTGCCATGCCGCGGCGCCATGGCCGTGAGCTCCTTCACCAGGCGTTCGGTCTGGCGCTCCAGGAGCGCCGCCATGCGACGGACCTTGTGGAAATCCACGGGCAGGTCTTCTCCCTGGACGCGCTCCAAAGCCGCCATGCATTGATGGCACCGGTGATCCGCGCGAAGGAGTCGGCGAAAATGAGCGTAGGCGCGAAGCAATTTACGGCGGTGGTTAAAAAAACCAGCCAGCCGCTCCCACCAGGAAGGAGGATGATGAAGGTGCATGATCGGTGACCTATGATGTGAACGAGCCCTGTATCCGTTTCCTTGGAGGAGCGGCCTGGTGGCGACTCCGATGCCGTCCAAGTCGGTTCCTGCGAAAAACAACCCCTCGATGTACTCCCCTTCGCATCCGTCACGTCAAGGCCGTTTCCCGCCGCAGGAGTGTGCCGGCATCCACGCTTTGCGGCACACCTTCGTAGGGGGTTCGTCGGGTCGTGCGGACCTTCTGCGCCTCCCGCAGGGTCTTCAAAACGTCGAGGCTTTCTTTAAAGCCCTTGTAAAGGCGGCACATATCCAGGGCCATGCCGGCAATCTGAGCCAGGGCTTGGACGAAATTCACATCGTCCAGCGTAAAATCCCAGGGCTCGGACGTATAAACCCGCATGACCCCGATCACGCGACCTCCGGTCTGCACCGGAACGGAAAGGATGGAGCTGATCCCTTCTTTCTTGGCTGCTTCCGGGTATTCAATTCGAGGATCATCGGTCACATCGTGGATGGCCACCGGACCGCTTTCCAAAGAGGCGGCGATGGAACGAAGGGCGCTGACCGGGCCTTTGTTGATGTACTCGTCGCTCAGCCCGTAGGATGCCGCCAATTCCAGGTGCTCCGTCTTCCTGTTAATCAGGAAAAGAGCGCAGGCCTTTACGTTGAGTGCGGTTTTCACGGCCTCCACCGTCGTCAGGATCACCTCTTCAGGGTCTCGAGAGTGGCCGATGGCGTTGGCGATCCGAAGAAATGTCTCGTAGTTCAGAAGATGCCTTTTCATTGGACTGTCCTTTCTTCGGTAAGGCAAAGCACGCGGGCCGTAACGCATGACCCGTGCATCGCAGGACGCCCAGGACTCGAGCGCTCCCGCCGTGTCTCATTCCTGCCTTGTCTGCCCATTTTGCGTCGCATAGCCACCTCCTTTTGGCGTGTAGAGGGATCGCCGGTCCAATGCTGAAGAGGGGGAAGGCGAAACCCCTCGGCAGGCTGCCGCGAGTGAAGAAGAGGGTCAGCGGGGTGTTTGAAGAAAGCGTAGAGTTAAATTGAAATGGAGCATGCGTTGTCAACTTTCTGTTAATTTAGCATGTAAAGAACAAAAAGCAAAGGGGCTGGCGGCCGCCCTCAGGAATGTCTGGGGATCTTTCGCGGGGGAGGGGGACGTCAATGTTTAAGAACTGTGAAGAAAAGCGGGCTCCAGACCGCCGAGCTCTTTGAGGTGGGCGAAATAATCTTGAATGAATTTGCCGGACACCACATGGGGCAGAGGAAAGATCAGGCTGCGTCCTTCCAGGAAGAAGCCGTTCAGGGCGAAAAAGAGGCTGCGTGACATTTCGAAGAGGAGTTGGTGGGTTTGGACAAGATGGAAGGGCCGAACGGGGCTGAGAGCCCGGTTCGATACCGTACCGGATTTTTCCTCAATTTCATGGAGGTCGCAATACTCGCCGCAGAGATTCACGATGGCGCCGATCCCCTGCTGAGCGATTTGACTCAGGTGCTGGTAGGACATGGGGGCATGACCCACCGCCAACTGGTCCGTAATCCACCGAATTTCATAATCGACCATACACAGCGGTTCCTGGTTCAAGGCGGCGTTGTTTCAAAGCGCCGGTGACTGGGCGAGCTGAGAAAAGTTTGGTCTGGTTGTCTGCGACTTCAGGGGTCTTCTTCGCTCTTGGTTCATAACGACCCTTACACACCGCAAGCCCCCAGAGCCACGCATTGCACCACTACGGGCGGCCTCTGCCCCGGCTGGACCATTCACGAGAGAAACATTTTCTGTCCATGTTCGGCTGGATTTTTCGGGCTGTTTCGCAGGACGCGTTGGCCCCCGTGAAAAAACTTGGAGACAACGCCGCCAATCGGCCTCGAAGAAAAAGGGTGACTTTTCTCGCCAACATGTTACAATGCGTTACAGAAAGAACTCGAACAAAAAGGGGGATTGCGATGACGAAGAATCCGCCTGGACCGATGGCGCATGCGCAGCACTACGGCGCCTGCTATGCGACGCGGGGCGAGCGCGACGGCCTTGCGCAATCTTTTCTGCGCGAGGGCCTCTTGAGAGGCGAGCAAATCCTATGTCTCGTTTCAAATGTGGATGAAGCAGCGTCCATTTTCTTGAATCCCCGTGGTCCTGGCGGCATTTGTCAGCCTCGGAAGCATCAGGTGGTCTTTCGCCGCGCAGAAAGTTTTTACTTGTCGGACGGCGCCTTTGATCCCGACCGTGTGCTGTCGCTGTTTATGTCCTGTGTTCGGTCCGCCTTGGAGATCGGATTTGCCGGGGTGCGCGTGATCTCGGACGCATCATGGCTTCTCGAGCACCCCCTCGGAGCCCATGAGGTGGTGGATTACGAGCATCGGGTCAACAAGGTGGCCAAAGGCGTGCCGTGCTCCGCTTTGTGCCTCTATCCAAGACAGGTTCTGCCCAAACCCTTTCTGGCCTATGTTTTCTTGACCCACCCGTACATTTTTCGAAAAGGGCGCTGTTTTTTCAATCCCCACTATGAGGATTTCGACGTCCTCTTGGAAGCCCCATCACCGACCGACATTTATCACAGCCTCTTCAAAGCCCTTGTGCCCGTCGGTCACTAGGAGCTTGTCCGAAAATGCCTTTGGAAGGTCCTCCATAAAATATGGGGGAAGGCCTGCGGCAAGGTCGAGGCGAAAGCTGCTTTCACGACATGCGGTGTCCTTTCGGCAGCGTTGTGACGACTCGCGTGTGGGGCGGTCGCCCCAAAGGGGCGAAACATCATAGCCCGGGGCGTAGCCCCGGGTCGGGGCCCCCGTTGAAGTAAAAATGTAAGCCCCGAAGGGGCGAAACACACGGCGTAAAGAGGTCCCCCATCGCATGGGAATGGCGCATCGGGGGTTGGGTTGTGCCCCTGCGGGGCTCATAAGAATTGGCAAAAATGGAACCGATCTGCCCATCCCAGGGCTCCGCCCTGGGCTGACATCCTATGCCCCTTCGGGGCGTAGGGCCCATTCGAAGGCTACGTCTTAGGAGGCAGTCCGAAAATGCTTTTGGGGGGTCCTCCAGAAGAAATGGGTGAAGGCCTGCCTCGGGGTTGCAGCTGAAGCCGCTTCCGTAAAATGCGGTGTCCTTTCGGCAGCGTTGTGACGGCTCGCGTGTGGGGCGGTCGCCCCAAAGGGGCGAAACATCATAGCCCGGGGCGTAGCCCCGGGTCGGGGCCCCCGTTGAAATAAAAATATAAGCCCCGAAGGGGCGAAACACACGGCTTAAAGAGGTCCCCCATCGCATGGGAATGGCGCATCGTGGGTCGGGTTGCGCCCCTGCGGGGCTCATAAGAATTGGCAAAAATGGAACCGATCTGCCTGCCCCAGGGCTCCGCCCTGGGCTGACATCCTATGCCCCTTCGGGGCGTAGGGCCCATTCGAAGGCTACGTCTTAGGAGGCAGTCCGAAAATGCTTTTGGGGGGTCCTCCAGAAGAAATGGGTGAAGGCCTGCCTCGGGGTTGCAGCTGAAGCCGCTTCCGTAAAATGCGGTGTCCTTTCGGCAGCGTTGTGACGGCTCGCGTGTGGGGCGGTCGCCCCAAAGGGGCGAAACATCATAGCCCGGGGCGTAGCCCCGGGTTGGAGCGCCCATGGAAATGAAAATAGAAGCACCGAAGGGGCGAAACACACGGCTTAAGGAGGCCCCCCATGGCATGGAGATGGTTTGTGGGGGGTTGAGTTACGCCCCTTTGGGGCTTGAGGCTTGGTAAAAATGGGACCGCTCTACCCATCCCAGGGCTACGCCCTGGGCTGACATCCTATGCCCCTTCGGGGCGTGTGGCCCATCCGAAGGCTACGCCTTAGGCGACATCCTTTGGCAAAAGGATACAAAATGCGTTCTGAGATACGCTCCTAGGAGCCTGTCCGAAAACGGAAAGGGGTGTCCCCTGGGGGGTGGCGGAAAGCTTCCCGAAGGGTGCTTCTTGTGCCGCGCCGGCCTCTCAGCGGCGCGGCACAAAAAAGAAA